>ERZ773063.254-NODE-254-length-36130-cov-8.511823_pt1 | contig 36130 bp, 55 predicted proteins | sample MGYA00580625_ERZ773063 | MGnify/ENA primary metagenome ERZ773063 (study PRJEB29015, sample SAMEA2738022) | human oral metagenome | biome: human oral; feature: human-associated habitat; material: dental | place: China | collected 2042 ... | reverse complement strand
GAATGCCTTAAACTCTGCGATAAATCCCTTTGTCTCTTTCATTTTACCCTTTTGCGCCTTTCAATATTGAACTTATATAACACTTATTGAGACTATGTTGTGCACAAATAATTTGAAACAACATTTCACTACATAATGAATTATACTAAAAATGGCTTCAGGTCAAGCATTTTGGGCAAATTAATTGAAAAAAATTTAATTGTGCGCCGAGCGTTCCCGTTATCATCTAGCTCCCTTTATTCTCTTATCGCTTGTACTATATGCTATTCAGTGATATTATAATTAAGCTTGCATTTGACGCTGATGATTGTAGTTAATCAGAGATTTATCCGGGATTACGTTCACAGGAGGTGTCATTCGCAAGCGCCCAACCCATGTCTCGATAGCTCAGGGGACAGAGCACCGCTCTCCTAAAGCGGGTGTCGGAGGTTCGAATCCTCTTCGGGACACCACCTCAAAACACTGCAATTCTAACGAGTTGTGGTGTTTTTATTTTTTACTGGTACATTATCTATTGTCCATATTTGCCGATAATTATCGTTATTGGTGTGTTACAAAGCGTGTTACAAATTGCGTAAAATCGATTTTATAACGTATGACTGTTTATGCACTTTCGTGCATATAATATAACAAATAAAAAAGAGGAGCTTTTTAATAGCTCCTCAACTTAAAACCAAGACCAACCCATCGCACCAAGTTCAATTCCAACTTGGGCATTCAGCATTACAAAAGTAATTCCATCTAACAAAGCATCCATGATGTTACACCACCGAGTTTAGATACTTCTGAAATGCAGAGCATGTTGCATTCCCGGCATAACCATCAACAGTTAGTGAGTAACCCTTGCCGTTTAGATACCTCTGAAGTGCACAAATGGTATCATGTCCGATATACCCATCTGCAGTACTACCTAATCTCCTCTGTAGCAATCTGACAGTATACGAGCCACCCGAACCCCACTGTACACTGTATTTCATATTCATGATGTATCTTGCACAGCTCCTGAGCTGTCCACTCAACACGCCGTCTCTGTATTGACCACCAAGCCACTTTTGCATCTTGAGAACTGATTGATATCCAAACAGCCCATCTACAACCAGCTTTCCATCACTCGTGATGTAGCTTTGTGCTGGTGCTACATATCCACCCGCACCCAGTCTCTTATTAACCTCATTTGCTATGTATGAGAACTTAGATGCCAAGTAAGGTCCAGGGCACGCAGTTGCCATATAATATCTGTGCATTTGCAAGTTGCCATTGCGGTCACCAGTAAATACTAGCTTAGCAATTCCGTTTCTTCTGCAAATATCTACGCACAGATTTATACAAGATTCAATCGCTCTATCTGATACATGCCAATTAGCGGACGCTCCTCCATCGTTAGCCAGCTCCATTGTAACCGACTTTGCATCTCCCCACTTGTTAGCTACAGACCAAGCTCTGTATGCCTCATCTACATACTGACCAATTCTTCCATCAGAGCCAATGCCATAGTGAGTGCTTGCTTGCCTTGTCTGGAATACTCGACCGCACTGCTCAATACTCAAATTTCCTGCCATATGATGGATTATAATAGTAGTTATTTTACTTCCCATTCTACTGCTTGAATGAGAAGTGATTATGCGTTTATTTACTAGACTGCTGTTGCTCATCGTTGACCTCCTTACTAGAACTATCCCAACCTCTGCCCATACTATCTATTTCTTCAAGATCATGTTTGCCATAGCTCATTGCTAGGTCACTATCTTTCACGCCAGGAGTCGTCGGATCTATGACTACACCCATCAATATAAGAATCTCAACAAACATTGTTGCTGTCTCTATGATCTGATCCTGCGCTACACTTGGTGTTATGCCAAGCACCTTAAGAATTTGATAGATTACAGCTACTACCGCTGTTATAAATGAGAGTAACCACACCTTATTTCTGGCTCTCTGTTTCCAATTGATTTTTATTTCTTTGTCATATTTTCCATAGCTCATCGCAGAACTCGTTACTAAGGTACTATCTTTCACACCAGGAGTTGTTGGATCTATGACTATACCTAGTACCGCAAGGATACCAACAAGCATTATTGCGAGTTCTATGAGTTGTTCATGCTCTACATGTGGTGTTATGCCAAGCACCTTAAGTATCTGATAGATTACTGCTGCTACTACTGGTACGAATGTAAGTAGCCATTTATTATTTCTAAACCTCTGTTTCCAATTGATTTTCATTTCTTTATTTCTCCTTCCTGTTTTCAAGTGAGCCAATGCGTTTTTCATGGTCGTTAAGACGACTATCATGTTCGTTATGCTTAGACCACATTCGCGAGTGAGACTCACGATCATGCAGTTCCTGTTCTCGTACAGCCTCTTCAACATCGTGAATATCCTCATCCATACTCTTAAGTTGCGAATCTAACGCAGCAATAGTACGGTTAAGTTCATTCACAGGTTTACTAACATAATTGTTAAGAGATGTAATCAGAGCGATTAATATCCCTAGACCAATCACTAGGTTTCCTAGCATTTCTGGATCTTTCATAAAGCACCCTCCTTTCTTGCATTTAAAAAGTCGGGTACTTAACCCGACCGACTAAACAGTTGTATATCCTTTAGCTACTCCTCATAAACAAATATATCGCCTTGCGACAACCAATGCTGACGACGCATCTCATAGGTGTGCCCAGCTAGTACAGGACACATAACAGTACCATAATGATCTTGTTTCTCAATAGTAAGCATTCCGACGTACACATTATCTATCTTGTCATTAATAAACAAATACGCCGTATCGTATCTTGCTCTCCCACCGCATACAAGAGTTCCATCTCGAGGTGCCGTCCAAACGTTTCCTAATTCAATACGTTCCTGTTTTAATGAAGTCCTATTTCCATGCACTTTACCTATCATGTATGCCTCCTATTCTTGATATAATACATTTATTTCAAAAATCTGCTCCTGAAGACCTGTTAATCTTCCGTTAACAGCTATCTCCAATTTACCACTATTGTTATCCCAGGAATAACCATAAAATACAGCAGTCCAAATATCATCTGCTCCTGCTTTATGTAGTGGATGTACCTGTGCTAACAATACTTTTGCACTCTCCGTAATACCGAGTTCTGCTTTAGTAACTGTACGCATTGCTACCCCACCATTCGTAGCAATTTTCATATTCTTTTTCGCAACTTTCATTTGAAGGCTTCTACCCCCCCCATGCACTCTACCCATTGCCATTACTACGTTACCTCCTTTTTTAAACATCAGATTCTTTTGTTAGACGAATTACCGGAATTGTAACCGTCCCAAAATCATTCTTAGACACATATACCCTTACAGCACCTACTCTTGATTCACATATTTCATAAAACAGATTTTCTGTTTCAGGGTTCAGATAAATATCTGGTACATGTTCTTCTGTACACATACTGATAGGTATATCGATTCTGAATGGATACTTCGTATACGTACTATCAGATACTGCAGATGTGCTATATATTCGAACATCGGTTTTAACGACGACCATTTTCGCCATACTGTTTCGTATATTACCGGCCGTGGTTTCATCAATAGCAGAAGTGAGGAGTTTCTTAATCTCATCGATTGCTAAATCCATCACCCTGGTTGTTGTTATTCCACACAGCTTATAATCCATTCTAGTATCTGTAATCCTTTGTGCAGATATAGCACTTGTTCCTCGCGCTATAAAGATTTCAGCTACACATAACTCATACGTGCTGCTGTTCCTTGTCAGCTCTGGAGGCGATGGGCTTGCAGACGGCGTACCTTTAAGGATGTACCAATCCGTTGCCCTTATGTTTAAAGCATCGTTATGACGTACAACCACTCTATCTATTCTGTCCAAGCTCTCATCTGCGGCTTGGACGATAAGCGTTCTACCTTCTGTCGATAATCCTCCAGAGTGCGGATCATCATCATAACAAAATATGCCCCTGATTCTACCCATGCCCGGACTGACTACAACCGACATGCCTACTCCCGGAGTAGTTTCCCATCCGCCATCCGGATATACTCCATCTGTCCAATTAGCAAGTGCCTCAATTCTATGATCACTCGCTCCGGTTAGGCGATCCCAAGGTGGATTTGCCGACTGATCATAAATTGATTGATAAGGAAATGCTCTCATATCTCACCTCTTCATTTCTTCTCTTTAACGTCTAATTCTCTTATGCCCCAGTGTTATAGTGTAGGTCTGTATATTCTTTTCCCAAACCTCGTACACCTCTATAATCTGAGCTTCATATGTGATTCCTATTTCCGGGATTTCTACAAGTACAATGTCTCCAAGGTCATAATCTATCAGATATCGACAGCCTGCTATCTGCAGCGGAGTAACCTCTATTTCTCTTACTACATAATGATTTAAAAGCTCAAGTTGGCACATCTGTATAATTTGAGCTTTAATCTTAGCTTTATTAGCTGCTGTAATCTCAAGTCCTTCCGGCATGGAAAAATCCATCGACATCTCTTTCTGCCTGAATCGTTCTTCGACCTGTAGCGTACTTGTAAATGAATCAGTTTCGTAATGCTTGCCGCCTATCAAGGTAGTTCCACTATAGCCTTCCTTGACAATGTCGTCCGGTATTTCTACATACCCTGTGCATTTATACTTGTAGACAGACATATCCTGGGAATATATGATTTCTTTCGCATTACCAATCCCCTTTGAAAAGCGAATACCTGTATCGCGAGGTTTAACAAATTTAATTTCCCAACCATCATTCCACTGCACCTGAAATGTTTCTTGATCCAGTGCCAGGATCCGATACATTTCTCCACCAACATCTAAGCATCTTGTCACAACCTCATCTCTGGGCTTCATAGTCTCACTATCAAATGCTTCTTTGATGCCTTTCTTTGTAAGATATTCCATGAATTGATCATTCATACGTTTTGTAGCAACGATCGTTTTACCGTGCTCTGTTGTCGCATCATTGGTTATATCCTCTGCAAACTTGCCCTCTGTTGTGACATATCTGCCATTCGGATTAGCTTTATATGCAGGTTTGTATACAATGCCTATTTCTTTCCGACCTTCTGCCATTATGTATGCGGCTTCGATATAATGTTTAGATTGTTGGTATAGAGTAAAGCCCCCAGGCTCATTACATTTTCTATCCCATAGAAGCTGTATATACTTCAGTTCTCCTATGCGGTTCATATGTTCGTCAAATGCAAATACCTTCATAATTACATATCTCCGTTATACAGCTTGTGGTAATTGACAGTACCGAACATTTCCTTGTTGCTGACCAGTGTATTATCACCTGTCTTTAACATAGGTTCACCAAGCACAATCATATCCTTTAGAACATTCTTCCCGTCCAGCTGATAAATCCCGTTTTCAGAGTCTATGTATAGGGACTCTCCGGAACCGACTGTCCCATTGTATTTGATAAGTGCATCATTGATTTTCACTTCCGGATTATCAACTGCCCCGTGGATTGTGATTGTAAATAGTGCCGGCGCGTCTCCATCGTTATATACATATACCGTTTTGTTTACATTGATTCTCTCGAACACGGTATATGCATTAGACGGAAGGTCTTGATTCGGTTTAACAAATGCATATGGATAATGCCAGAGAGCCGACTGTGTGTAGAAGTTTCTTACAGTATCATCGAGAGACTTCCAATACGGATCAGCTGCATAGAATGTGACCTCAACCTCTTCATGAGAATATAAATCCTCTGTATGTTTAGGCGTCAGAAGCTCAGCATCCAGGTAAACTTCTCGGCCATTAAAGTACGACTCCACTCTGAATTTATGAAGTACGTTAAAAAAGAACTCCATAAATCTTCGTGAAGCTGCTATTCCGGTATGACTCGTAATCTTGTACTTCAGGGTCCTTCCCTTGACTCGTTCTCCTGAATGCCAGTCTCCATACCCACTGCCTTTCGCATCATAAAAGTGCTCAACTTCTACATTGCTTGTGCCAGTCTTACTGAGAAGTTCGTAGTCTTCAGCTCCATCCCCTATATTCATGATGGCTCCATCATCTCTGATAAACTTCAGAAATATCATTTATGTATCCACCTCCAATCCCAAACGAGTTAGTTCCGCCAGTTTGTCGCGGGCATCTGCAGGTGTGTAAACTCGCTCATGAAAATTAACCTCCTGCTTGATTGGCCTAGCGCTTATCTGGTCAACCTTATCTATGAGCTTATCAAGTAGACCGCGTTCTTTTGACTGCATCATAATTGTGGTTCTAACTTGTACCGGAAGCTTTGTCCCTTTAGCAACCTCCGGAATGTTAATTCTCTTTTTAACTCCTAGGCCTATGGTAACCGGATCAACCTTCATAGCCGCAACTGTATTATTAGCAACTTGTCTCGCCTTCTTATACAGTGCTTTTGATTCACGTATCATACCGACTCCCACACCTTGAGTAATTGGTGCTCCAACAAGTCTTGCAGTCTTCCTTGATGGAGAGCGAGATTCTATCGCTCGTCTCATGTTATCAACAACCGCATTCGCTATCGCTATACCGGCAGCTATAACCTGTGCCTTCGCCGCCATTATTCCTGATTTAATACCTGTTCCTGCATTGTATCCAACGCCATAAAATGAAACACTGCCTGCGCTTGAACGTGCCGCATTCATGAGTGACGACATAGCGGATGAAATTGCACCTCTATACCCATGAGGCGAACTTGATAGCTGAGACAGTCTAGGAGCAAATGAGCCTTTTAGGTTTGCTCCTCCTGCGGCTCCATTAGCTGCTGCTACCAGACTGTTCATCGCAGCTTTAATTCCTCCGGCATAATTCTTAGGAGATTCTGAGAGCTTGCCGAGCTGATCATCAATAGAGATATCTGACTCCTTGATTCCCTCTTGTGCACCGCTCATCATATCCTTTGTTGCGGCTTTCATATTTCCTCGATTGCCTTTGACTTTGGCATTTTGTTCTCCAAGTTTAGAATCTATAGCAGCAAGCTCTTTCTGCTTAGCCTCTGCAGCAGCTTTTACATTATCGGACCCGGTCTTCTTATAAAGCTTATTCAATGCCTTAAGTTCGGCTGCTGTATCTTCTCTCTGCTTGCGGAGCTGCTTCTTGTTCTTTTTGTTGATATCAGCCATAGCCTGTGCATGTCCATCCAGTACAGCATTAATTTTTGAGTAATTACCTTTTTCAAACTCGGCTAATGCCTGTTCGTACCTGGTAATGTCCTTGTTGTATTTGTTTACTTGAGAAGCGGCTTTCTCTTTTGCTTTTATCAGCTTGCGCTGCTTCTCTTCATACTCACTTACCTGTCTTGCAGACATTCTGTTTATTTCAGCCTGCGACTTGGTGTGTTTATCCAGTTCATTGCTAGCCCTGGTGTATGCTTCCGTGGATTTACGAATATTTCTCTGCGCCGTCTTATAAGATTCCTCATATGCATCCAGCACAATTTGAGCTCTTTTTTTAACCAGGTAATTGTCTATAGCCTGACTCAGTTCTCCGTAATTCTGTATCACACCATTCTGCATGCTGATTTCAGCACCTTGTGACTGCAAGATAGATACAATTGCCGCTGCTCGCCCTTCGTAGCCTTTTTTGACACGTCCGGATGCATCAACAATACCATCAAGTTCTTTCTTGAGGTTAATGGCATTTTCCACCTCTGCACCCTTCTGAACCATATCCTCTGCAGCTGCTCTTCTCTGGCTGTTATATGCTTTCTCTGCCTCATTGTTAGCTTTAGCAAGTTTCAGCACTGCGCTATAATCCTTGTCTGCTTCCAAAGCATGTGCCTGCATCGTCTTCTTTGCCAGTTCCACAGCTGTTACGAATGCCAGCACCCCAACCACTATAGCTACATAAGGGTTGATTCCTGCCATCAGAGCTTGGGCTTTACCTAAGGCTAGTGTCTTTGCCTCTGCAAGGGTAAGTTTCTGAGTCAATAAACCAACCACAACACCAACACCGGATATCTCCGCTTTAGTTCCTGCTAAGCTCAATCTCGCTATAGCTGCCATTTCAATTTTGTATTTCTTGACTTCAACTAACCCTCTACTCCAAAGACCTGCTAGTGCACTTGCGCCGGACGTAACCCTTGGTGCTACGTATAGACCTGCAATAAGAGGAGATGCTATCTTAAGCACATCAATAAGTGTTCTTACTCCGGCTACAGTCTTTTTCACATTGAATTTTTCAACGAACTTAATAGCGTTTGGAAGAAGTGACGACTTAATTATGTTGCTCACGCTCTCCATTGCTTCGCCAAGCTTCGCATGGACATTGTCTTTTAACGTTGACCAAAGACCGATTGCCGTTTTCGACTGTGTTTTCATGGCATCGTTAAACTGACCACCTGCAGATGTTGCTGTTTTCATAGCATCTGCCACCATCTCAAAGGTAATTTGACCTTTTGCCATTTCATCCTTTAACTGCGCCATGCTCTTTCCGGTCTTCTTGGATATGATAGTCAAAGGGTTAAAGCCTGCATTAATCATCTGTAGTAAGTCTTGTCCCATCAGACGGCCCTGTGATTTAACCTGGCCAAAAACCAGAGCCAATGCCGAGAACTTCTCCTTGTTTCCAAGTGATATGTCTCCAAGCATCTTCAGGTCACCTTCTATCAGATTGACATTCTCTCCAAAAGCAAGGAGCGTTTGAGATGCATTCGCCAAATCTGTCATTTCAAATGGTGTTTCTGCAGCAAACTTCTTAAGCATTTGCATATGCTTTGTGGCTTCCTTCGTGTTACCCAGCATGGTCTTAAATGACTGATAGTATTGTTCCATCTGCGCATTGTATTTAACTCCGGATACCATAGCTGCTGTAATGGCAGTACCCATTGCTATAGCTCCACGCTTTGCATATTTTGCAAGCTGGTCTGTGAGCTTGCCTCCCATGCCGCCTATCTTTTTCGCCCCCTTATTAAAGCCTCCGGAGTCAAGCTTTGTATTGAACATCAGATATCCTGCATATTCCTGAGCCATAACTAACCATTCCCTTCTTTAAGTAATTTATTGAACCTATCTACAGCATCCTGTTCCTCTCTTGACCTTTGAACCCTGAGCTCGGCAATATCTGCATTATCCGCCCACCATTCGATATCACTTTCAGTTTGCTTACCTTTTTGCTTCAGTAATCTCTGTGACACTATTGTCGAAAAGCTCGATTCTCCTACTTCGGAAAAGGCAGACAGAAAATCCCACCAATGAAAAAAGGCTTTTCCGCGAACGGAAAACCCCACGGTTTTATCTACTGCTGCTATTATGAATCTCAGATCCTGATTCCATGAATATAGTCTTCTTTGACTGCCGGCAGAAGATGTTTGATTCAGGTCTCCACCATTTAGAAACCACACTGTTTTCTCTAGTGCTTCCTGTAAGTAAATCCCCGAAATTACTGCATCTTTGAAGATTACCCTCATTGCTATAAAAAGCTTTTCGCTATCCGTCAATTCCGGGTCTTCAAACATCTGCATCAGGCGGATACCTACTCGGTAGTCACTCCTGATAGGATATTCCTTTTCTCCTAGCTTAATGCTCTTCGGCAGAGTCAGTGTCAGCATTCTCTTCTTCTGCCTCTTTATGAGCACTATGTGCTTTCTCTGTAGGCAGCTCCTTTTCCTCTTCCGGTAGTTCCTCTATGATTTCAGAGCAAACCTTATCGATTCTATCGGATCTAGTCTGAATTTCCTTCTCAAAAATAGGATATAGAGCCATCAGCATTGCTATCATAATGTACTCTCCATCACTGTTGATAGCGACAGATGACGTATTTCCGAATACAATCTGGGCCTGACCTTTTCCAAAAATACTATCAAAAGAACTTCTGAACCAATGGTCTATATCATCCATAAGATCCGCTGTCTGAGATGTAAACTCAGCCTCTGTAATGTCTCCTGCTTCATCGATGTTCTCTGCTCTCTTCGAGAAGTCTTTCATCTTTTCGTCCGCTTCATCTACCAATCTCAAAAAGCCCTTAAGCACTCTCTGATCTGTTGGATTGAACGCAAACTTCCGGGACGGATCACCCTGCACATACAGGGTGATTGTCCCGGTATCAAAATTTAAATTTGTACCAGTCATGGAGTGTACTCCTTTCTTTTACAGCGTTTTTGTGAATTTCTTCGTGGTAGGATTGAATTTACCCTTCTCATTCACGTTTGTATAGTGCAGCTCATAAGGAATCTGGAAGGCATCTGTATTGCCTCCAAGAGATTTAACCTCCACGATTACACCTTTCTTGATAGCCGGATACTCAGATGATTCCGGTTCTGCAAACAGATCTACATCTATTACATGTGTCTCACAGTCACCATGTGTCTTGAGTCCATCGGCAATTCCTTTTAAGAATGCAAAGGTCTTTGTTCCCTTATCCGCCTTATAGGGTGAAACGGACATGCTTGGAGAATAACCATCTACTGCCGTACTGTTCTTGCCAAGAACATTTTTGGTCTTGCTGACATTAGCATTAAGCTCCTCAGTCAGCGTATCATTATCTTCCCCAATCGCCTCGTAGTCGAAGTTTGTTCCTCCTGCATCCGGAATTCCTAAAAACGTCTGCCATAGCTCTCTTTTAATTACATTGCTCATATAATTCTCCTATCTTCTCTTCTTGATTGTTAGTATTAACTCTACTTGATATACTCCTGCACCGCTTTCCTCGATGTCATATAGCATGTGATTTGACGGTACTAGATTGACCGCTTCATACTTACCGGGTAATTCAGGCAGGATTCCCTCATCAATCTTTGTTTCAATCCATCCGGAAAAAGACTCCAGAAAATCATACATATCTTCTCTCGCGGAATTATCTACAGCCAAATCCTTTGCAAAAAAGATATATGCATTTTCATATGTCTTATTCCCGAGAACATCTGTTCTCGTTCTTGAATTACCTGTCGGTGCAAGTGCAGCTGTGCCTCCTTTCGCACCGCTCTTTCCCGGTGTATAGTCCGTCTCCATCTCCGACAGGTTTATAAGCTGCATGCCGTCATACGTGGATAAATAATCCTGTACACTCTTAACAATGCTCATATTATCTCCTTGTTATCGCAGCAGCTCCGGATAATATGCTATGAAGATGCTGCCTCTTCATACGCTCAAACCATTTTGGACCTCTCCTAGGCGCTCCGTGATACTGCATATTGCGATTTGTAAGCTTCTTTGGCGCTCTTCCAACCATAAGCTTGCCGTAGTAGTGATATCTCGCATATGGTGCGTTGTATGCTACCTCACCTTCACCCGGAACGGTGCCTAATATCCCCGATTTATCCAGCATACCTGAACGAAATGGAACCATAGGACTGCATAACCTAATTACTTCATGGTCAATAAACTTTTGAGCCTTGTCAAAGTTTTGACCCCATTGATTACCGAATCCCGGATTCCACTTTAACTCCGCAGTGCCATCCTTAGTTACAACAATGCAACCTCGTGGTGTCTCTATTTTGTTTGTCATTTTGCCACCACCTCTATATGCTTCTGCCCATCGCCAAAATCAAAGCTTTCAGCCGAGGTAACGAGAAAAGCGTTCTTGTGATATAAGATATCGTTCGACTTGTTTACGACCGCCACAGGCGAAATTCCGCAGTATATGATGTCTCCTTTTTCGATGACTACATCGCTCATAGATGTAAGCGGGATATATGCAATCAGTTTAGATGCGGATTCAACACCGCGCTTTCTGATTGTTTCACCCTGTATCATCTCTACATGTACATCATTTACTACCCTAGTCAGCCACTTCCGATCTTCCACTTTGTGATAAATCGTTACAGTATGTGTGAACATATTCACGCCCACTCAACTCCCTTCCGATATTCAGATAGATAAAGCATAGCCGCATTAATGAGTCTATCTTTATCAGATACACTATTCACGCTGTAGTGTTTTGACCAAGATCCTACAGTCTGACTTTCCAGTACGCCTTGATCTACGGTCTGTTTTGCCTCTGCAACAGCGCATATACCATGCTTATAATCATCTGCACCAACATCAAATCCTACGAAATGCTTTCGAATATAAGCACTGGCGAAAGCTTCACGCCCCCGCCAGTCTTCCTCGGATATTGCCTTGCCGCAGAATTCGTCCGTGTAAAACTTATATTCAACCATTAAGACCTCCTTGCTTATCCAAGCACTCTTGTCGCAAGTTCAGGGTAAATCGCTGTGTAACCGTAGAGTACATCCATTGACAGCATTTCCTTCTTCTTCTCCATGTTGTAGCCTCTTACTACACGAAGAGAGATGCCGTTGTGGCTAGTTACATAGCTCTCTACTCCTGCTGGTGCCTGAAGTGGTCTTGTTACATACGCAAATGCCATAGGGTTAAATGCTAGGTTTGCAGTGTGGCTCTTGAGTAGCACTGCCTGCACGTCTGCATTTGCTGTGATTTTTGGTGTTACACTAACATGGATTTCATCTCCAGAAGCTGTTGTATCTTCTGTAACTAAATACTGATTGCCCACAATAGTGATGATATCTCCTTTGACAAGGGTTCCTGTCATACCTGTTCCTTTAAGAACAACTTCATCGGAATCTTTAACCTGAGATTTAACGGTGATTTTATCCCCAGTCACCTTAAGCGTACCTGAAGTATGCTTTCTCACAGCCTGGGACATGTAGTTATCAAGTCCCATTACTCTACCAATTGAACCCTCTTTGAGGGCATTTGTAGAGCCGGACTTCTCAGCATTAACGATTGCTGGGACAGTGGAAAATGCAGCATCAGCTTCCGTGTCCCATACTCCAACTCTTCCAGCAACTGGCACGAGCTGCTTATTTAGCTGCTTTCTTACATTTGCAAGATCAGTTAGTTCAGATGGTGTCGTACCTGCCTTTCCCACAGCTGTAGGAATGAACTTGTATAGGTCTAGTCCATCATTGTTAATCTTCTCTGCCAGAGCGACTGCCGCTGGTTCGAGGAAAAGTCTGTTTAGGTCATCTACGTTAGTAGCTCTCTGGATTGCGCTAAACTCCACATCTACTGTAGCTAGCTTATCCAGCTTAACCTCTACAGATTCCTCATTGACTCCCTGTGGCTTAACACCCTGTGACTCATTGAATTCCTCTGCAATAAGTTTTACAGGCTTCTTGACCTGAATCTTGGTCCCAAGTCCCGGTACAAAATCATTAGAGAAATCTCTGTGTACCAGGTTAGGGAATACTAGGTTGCTCATTAGTCTAGGTAATGTCTGTCTTGCGATATTTTTTACTTCAAGAAAATTGTTTGTCATAATTCTTACTTCCTTTCTTTTTCTTCGAGTCTTTTGTAGTACTCTTCATCTGATAGTTTGTCGAGATCAGGCTCTGCTCCGCCTCCGTGATTTCCACCACTCGAGAACCCTCCTGCTCCGCCGGCTGCACCATCGTCGCCATCATCCTTCTTAAACAATGCCGGTGATGCTTCCATCATTGGTTTTAGGATGTCAGATAGACCTATAGGATTGCCCTGGCTATCAAAGGCAAACTTATCGATGCCACCATGCTTATACATGATGTAATCAGGATCCAGTGCACCTTGACTTCTTAGTGCATCCTTTAAGGCGTATTCCTTTTGTAGGTCGCTAGTCTTCTTTTTCTCTGCTGCAATATCAGCATCATACTTATCCTGCCATTCCTTGGCATCATTACGCAGCTTGTCAACATCGACCCCATCGAACTTATCGACCTTTTCCTTCAGACCCTTGATAGTCTGATCAGCAATATCAAGTTCTTTCTGTTTGTCCTGTGCTGTCTTGTCCTGTGCTGCTTTAATATCTTTGCCATTTTCTGCTAGGATGTTTTCGACGGTATCTTTCAGCTTTCCATCAGATACTCCAGCTTCCTTCAAAACTTTCTCGATCTCTTCTCTTTTCATTGTGTCCTCCATTCTTTTATCCGCTACGCCATCTTTTACGGCAGGCGACGCCGATGCGGCTCACATTTTACGCCGATGAGCAGGCGAGTAATAAAATTCCGTCAGTTTTACGCCTTGACTGGGCGAATATAAAAAACAGAGGTGCGCACCCTCTGCAATTTATCTGATGTTATAAGCACCCTGCCTCTTCAAATGCTTTTTGTAGTTTAGGAGCTTGAAGTGCTATCCAGTCAACTATCTCTTCGTTTCTTGCCCATTCTGAACTTACATCAAGCCCAGATTCATATAGAAAGGCATGCACAATCTCATGTCTTAACACCTTCTTTTTATATAAATTGGGATTAGCAACTGTTTCCGAAGTTGGTTCAAAGTCATCAATTACAATCTCCTTTGAATAAAATTCACATATGCCATCTGCATTTTCTAGCTTGGCAGTTTCTTTTCCCTTTTGCCTCTTGATGCTATATTCTGTTCCAAGTATATTTACCTCGTCTTTTAATTCTAAAGATTCCATTGTCACTCCTTTTCTTTGCATGCAAAAAGCAGACCGCTTGGCCTGCTTTAGAAATCTAATTATTACTTAATACTTGAACCTATTGTTATTACATTAGTTGCTATCCTCATGAATTTTTGCATTGAGCTGTTTTCATGAAGGTACTGCGCTCCCTTCAATGTAATCCTAGCCTCTTCAATATCAACCTTTGTTTCTCCGAGCACATTCTTGCTTATCTCAACACCTCGAACATAACCCTCTTCAATAAGATTTCTCATGACCATAAGCCACTCTTCATCCGATACATTTAAGTGTTCAGGACTAATAAGTGTGCCCATGTATTCAACATCTTTTGCAGATTCTAAATTTTTCAGAATCTTGTATGCTGTTTCAAGCGTATTCATTATTCCCCTCCACCTTTTCTATCATCATAATCATCACATGCATCTAAAACACGATCATATATCAACTGTGCATCTTCCCCAATCTCATTATAGAATTCCATTTTTTTATCAAAACCATAGCGCAAAATCATATCATCAAGAGCATTAAGGTATTTCCTAATATCAGTACGTTCCAATTTAATTGTTGCCAGCTCCGGCCATTCTTCTACATATGGTTTTAAAAACTTTTGTTCTTCACCGCTTATTTCTACAACAATCATACCTCTCTATCCTTTCTGTTAGTTTGCACAAGAACACCGGTTTTAGGATTATATGTAACCTGGCACCCTGAACCTACCAGCATTATAGTATCTTCATGTCCGGAAGTTCTTTCTTCCCCATGTGTTATGCAACGTTTTAAGTCCTCAATGCTTACACCTGTTCTATTGTACTTTTTGTTAGGTGCCGAGTGTCCAATCATTCTGCCGACAAAATGAGATGAATAATCTTTAATTTCAGCACCCTGCGGGGTTCTCAGCCCTACAAGCTGTTCATCAATCAGATGCGCCTTTTCTCTGTATGTGGATAACCCCAGCAGTGGTGAGACTTCTCCCCTTTCAACAGATAACACATATTTTTTGAATAGCTTGTACTCAGGAGGGTTATTGTACTTCATGTCGTAATAGCTTACAAGTGTTTTTCTCATTCCTTGACCTTCAAGAGAATAAGCTTTACGAAACCACTGGTAATATTTCCTCGCTTCCCATTGAGATTTACCGGCTTCACCTTTTCCAAAACCTGCTACTATCATACGGTCATGCTGTGATGGCATGCCTGTCTGCTCTTCCAGGTTCTTCAATTTTTCCATATATGATCGCATCTTTACACTGGATTCTGTTGTATCAAGTCCTGCAGCTTCTTGCATTAGGTATTCTCGTTTCCATCTCCTCCGAGCTCTTTCGTAATACCTCTGCATCTGAGATACTTCATACTCTGTATAATTCTTGCCATTGTATAAGTAATCCTTAGCTACATATTCGGCCAACATCTCATCGCTATAAGCAGGAGTTGATAATCCAGGATAGAACGGATGGAAATTGTGCCTGCAATTATATCCGCATAACCCTGGTCCTGTTCCGTACCCTGTAGCTTCATAGAAGTTAGGGTATCCCGGTTCCTTACCATGTAGTTTAAACACCTTGCCTTGCCACACCTCATGTTCAGGACGCGCTCCGGCATGTGCTGTCGTTTCCACGTATTCGCTATCCACATCTTCCGCTCTTGCAAGCTGCATATCTCCAGCTGTCTGATTAATACCGGTCACAATAGCTCTTCTAGCTGCCACTTCTATATTATCCACACGCCCCGAAGGATACCTTACTGACTCAATCCCTTTTTCAGCTAATGCCTTGATTGCATTTCTTATGGCTGTTTCTGTATCAAATGCTCCGGATATTACTTGCATATATGCTTGGTCAAGTATCTTGCTAAACTGTTTGGATGCATTAGCTGCAGTACTTCTCGTGAGATTGCGAAAAGCTTTTGCCGTTCGTCTATATCCGGAATTCATTACAGCTATCAGAGATGGACTAGCTTCCAGTGGTGGGCATTTCTTTCCTGCAATTGTATGAATCCGATCATCATTAGCTATTGTTTCCATCCCTGCTTCTTTCATGAGTTCCTTGATTTCTTGAATGCTTCTACCTGTAAGCTGAGACAGTCTCCTGTTTATCTCTGCCTCAAACATACCCATAGCTTCGAGTTTCCTCTTCTGCCATTGTGCAGCAGGGATATAGAAATCATATGTGGATATACGCCTTGCCATGTCGGCCAATATTGCTTCCTCTGTTTCTCTATATAGTTCAAGCAATCCTTCTGGTGCTTCATGTAAGAATTCCGGTGTAAGCATACATCCTCCTTAACTATCAGCTGCTTTATTTTTGATTAAACCCGAATGGATCCTCTTCATAACTACTTTCAGGAATATTAGCTTTTGCAGTGTCGTCACTTTCTCCATACCACTTAGCTCTATACTCCCATTTATTCATAATGCCTTCCCTTACATCCTGCATGTCTTGAGCCCTTTCAGATGCACTATCAGTAATGAAGCTATCTCCAAGGTCTATTTCAATCTTTGTTTCTGGATCTACCGTGCCACCTCCAAGCTCTTTCTTTACCCATAGGATTGATCTGATAAGTGATTCAAGTGCATCTTTGACAATAAGAGAGTGTTTCCCTGTATTTCTAGTCAAATCTTGACGTCCACCAAGATATTCTGTAGCGGTTACCTGAACAGATCCTGTACCACTGTTGAAGTGATAGAACTTTGTCCCCAGTCCGCATTTAAACGATAGTAAATCTAGTTGAGCCTGAACCCCCTCTACGTTCTCTGATACTCTGAGAGATGGATTGTGTTCCTGAATAAACTTCTTTGTGCCGTCATCATCTATCAGGTCATCACCTGTTTCCACAAATAGCTGCTGTGCTACATCATCGGGAGTAATAGTCTCTCCGTTCTCATTTCTACGAACAATGCGGCTATTCATAAATACCTTTTTCCCACCAAGCTTGAAGTCCTTGTTGAAATTGTTGTATGCAAGGTCTACCCCTTCAAGATTATCTAGCGCATTTGCAAATACGGAAATGCCTAGTGGCGAACCTGGAGATATGTTGTTCTCGATATTTGGCATAACGATAGAAAACAGAGGAACATTTCCCCCTGTTGTCATTTCTTCAAGTATTCCTTCTGGGAGCTCTTGCTTTATCAGACTACCCTCTTCAGCTTTGAAGTACTCGTTTGTAATTACATACTGTCCGTCTATCAGCCTGTGTGTTTCAAGGTATATCATCTTCTCACCTAACTGCAGCACTTCTGATGCAAATACAACCTCTGTTATCTTGCCTGCATGTACAGACAGAGGGATTATGTGGTCTGCAGATAGATACTCAATCCTAATATTTATATTCGGACTCGGGATTATCTTATTATTCCTACCGAGCTTTATGTTTTCGGCTCTTAACACGAATGCACCTGTACCGAATGCAAAGCTCTTTTCTATCAGTCGATTACCTTGCTGACGGAAGGCATTGTTTCTAAGCACTCCCTTGAATATATCTTTCTTAGGTTTCTTGTCTTCTTTTCCCTCTTCAACATCATCCTTTTCTCCGAGTATGTATGTCTCGGACGCTTCATCATCGATGGCAATATGTAATTCATCATTCAGTAGTCCTGATGCCCAGTCCTCACATACTTGCTTCGCCATCTTTAGTGTATAGAGTTTACGCTCTTTCTTCTTGCCATCTAAACCAACCTCTGCAAAAGTGTGGAATGGAGCATAATAGCCCATCCACCATTCTCTCCACATTGCTATATTTTGGTAATAGCTACTATCAAGATTTATGTCGTACTTTTTATTTAAGTGATCAATAACGGTATTTATATTCATCAGTTACTCCTTTTTGATTCAGGCAGCAGCTTTTTCATAAATCGCTCCCATGAATATTCCCATGCGTCTAATATATCTATGTCACTACTGAAATTATCTAGGCGAACATCCTTTCCCTTTTCAGCTTCCTTTGGATCCCATATCGCTGACTTCAGACCAGCTATCAGAAGTTTGCACTCCGGTAATACCTTCATCCTTCCACTAGCTAGCAAAGTATTACCGCAGTACACACGATCCGTAATCTTCTTCTTTGCACTATCACCTATGCTTGCTGTGATACCCGCTGCCCTACATGCTTTGGCCAATCCGTTTATCAGATACTGTGCTTCATTATCGGCGAATATGTAGAGTATAGGGATTCCTGGAAACTCCCTCTTCAGCTCCTCGTAAAATATCAAGAAACTATTATTAAGTTTGCCAGGATCTATATCTCCTTTTTTCCCTTCGATGTTTGCATCTTTTACTACATCGACCTCCTGGAATCTATAGTGGACTGCTGAAGCTACGAATGTTGTTAGAGATCTGTTTCCTCCAAAGTCTATCCCTATTGAAATAAAGTGTATGGTTCTTAACCATTCCTGCTTTTCGCTATAGTCCTTAAACATCCGAATGTGCTTACTTGGATTATCAGCAAAGCTTTTATATATGACCCCCTCTGCAGCACATCTCTCTCCGAGTATGTCTCTCCTGTACCATATTGTTTCAGTATCATAGTCTGCCATCAGTTCTTGCTGCCTCTGCTTGCTAATCGTTACATTATCAAACAAAGTGAAATGCTCGTAATTATATCCACTAGGAAACTCACCTGCAGCTGCTTTCTCGGCGTACTTGTCTATGTAATCCTTGTATATCGATGCATATGGATTATCAGGGTTTAAATCCCAAAAGAATTTACGCATCTTAGCTGCTGCTGTACGATTGATGCACTCTTTTATCATGGAGTCATGATGTAGATTTATCTCTGTGGCTATCCACATGCCATACGAGTTACCACGAACTTTTTTATATGAGTCAGCCTTACCGCCACCTGCAAATATAACCACTCTTAGTTTTCTTTTTGTAGACGGTCCTTGTATATACAGAGCCTCGTTACCCTTAAATTTTCCCCAGTGACATTGCCCTCTGAATATGTGCTCAAGTCCGAATCCGTTTGCATCTCCAATGTTAAGTTTTGCATTTCCCAGGGTTGAACCACTAGCTAAATGCAGCTTGTCCTTTGTCCTCTTCAGCTCATGAGCAAAAGCAAATATGTTATCCGTTGTCTTACCTGCACGGATAGAACCTTCTGCGACATTATATGTGCAGTCTCTGGATCGCCTCATATATGCCTTGTGCTTATCTCCAAACCTGTAAGGAATACTCTTTCTCTTAACAGGTTCTTTACTCTTCGGTGCTGCCATATATCTCTTCCTCTAGGTCATCAACATCTTCAATCTCTGCCCCTTCTCCAGTTAAGGCTTTATTAACTGCAGCTATCTTTGACTTAATATATTCAACTTGAGCCTTTTGCTCTTCTGTGGCTAAGTCCATATGATCCGCTAGCCAAGCTAGAGCCTTTTGTCTATCTTCGAGCTTAATCTTCTTCGTCTGTCCCATAGATATTTCTGCTATCAGAGTTCCGTCTACTTTTGCATCACTCTTGAATCTCATATAGTCATAACGAATCCCATCTTCGGATTTCTCACTTCCAAACTCAACGAAATCCGTTATATCTGAGAAAGCAATATCTATGTATTTCTGGAAGATATCAGATGGATTTAACATGGCTTTATTAAGCCTATTTTCCTTTAGCTCCCTAATACACTTTTTGATTTCAGCATTTTTCAGCATTCTGTATCCATTTGACCCTGCTGTTTTACGGCTACATTTATATGCTTTTTGGTATGCTTTTGTAGCATTAAAACAGGTCACATAATATATACAAAATAATTTTTGATTAGATGTAAGTAAATTATTTTCGACAAGTTTTTCTGCCTCGTCTCCGAGCTCCTTTTTCAGCTGCTTCTCAGTAGCCTTTTTTGACTGCATTTTTTGCAACGTTTTTGGCGTTGCACTTTGCTCCCATTCCCCACGTCTTTTCCATGACCTCAAAGTCGACTCTTTGACCTCTAGTTTTTGGGCAATAAATATTAAGTTTTCACCGCTTTCATAAAGTTCTTTTGCGGTCTTTTTCTTTTCTTCATTCGCCTGCATCGTTCTTCCTGCACTGTTTAAAATTCACAAAAAAACAGCATGCAACGAAGCTGCTGTTCAAATTCGTCTTTTCTAGTGATTTTTATACCCACACATTGAAAAAGGACGCCTTGCGACGACCTTTTCCGAATCTTTATAGCTTGGGAGAAAAACCTGTGCCTCTTCGACACTTTCTACACTATCATTTTATCAGGAAAAAAAGTGAATTGTGTGAATCTTGCATTTTATGTCAAATTTTCATTCTCCAAAACCGTTTTAACTTCTTAGTTATTGTGCTTCTGTCATAACCGAGAAGCTTCCCTATCTCTTCCTGACTTAATCCGTTTATGTAATAGCTACGCAGGATAGTTCTAAGTTCACTATCTGTTTGAACCTCAATAAATTTCTCTGCATCAATAATTTTCTTTTGCAGTTTCTTCTTTGTGGCTATAAGCTTTTTTATAAGCTGATCTCTATTGATTGCTCCATCATCGTATCCTGTCTCTATTTTGGGAATCGGGAACCCAGTCCTATAATCTTTGTAGAACGCAAAAGTATATGTGCTTTTAGGAGCACACAAAGACATCTCTATTGCATTAATTTCTTGCTTAATCGATATAAGCTCTTCCATTTCTTTTTTTGTCATATTTCATCCCACTTAAATAAACTTGCTCACTAGAGCAACTCATCACCTTCTGCAATTTTCTGTTTTTCGCATTCGTATAAGCAAGCTGAATCCGGAACCATTACCTCCGTTTTCTTCGTCTTGCCCGAACAAAGCTAATTGCCTTCCATCATGCTCAACAAGGCAGTCCGTAAAGGTATACCTTGTCTTGTTGTTTTTATTAATAAGCTTAGATATATATAAACCATCTGATGGATCATTAATAATTCTCTCCATCTGGGATTTAGTTATAGCTTTATCTGAAACTATAGGATCAGGCTTTTCTAAATTTATGGAGCTACCCCAGCATCTTTTGCTCTTACCCTGTCTGGCCATATATAGAGCTTTGCCTGTGATTCCGTATTCATCAAATTTAAGCTTATCAGAATTTGAAAATCCAGCCTTCCACTTATCCTCTATGACATCTCTATCCACATTTCCAAATATCATGTGGATATGGGGTCTAGCTTTTGAGCCAGTATCATCTCCGGCATGGTTGGATATTACATAAACATATTTCACCGGTTCACTGGATCTCTTTTTCATCTCCCTACGTACTCTTGCCACATAGTTAGTTATATCCTTAAGTACCTGCTCTCTGTTATATGGCAGATGCTCATCGTCATATGTGAGATCTATGCTAAAGTCTCCCTCTTTGAAATTAAGATTGCATACTCTGACAAAGTATCTCTGACTTCTTTTTGAATTTAGATTCTTCTGTGCCGGTGATGACTCATGTCTTTTTTCTGCTCTTTTTATAATTCTCTTCCTTGGAGATACATTATATATTTCTAACTCGAGATAATCTCCGGTGTAATATTTCTTCGTTCTTATCATAGTTACTTAAATGCCTGACTTGTTAATACTCATTTGAACTCTTAATCCGGCTCTCGGCCGGATAGTTTGACCTTATTTTTTGATTTCTTTCTTCCTATATATAAGGAAGATACTCTTGAACTTTTAGTTCTATATATGAAAGCGGCAAGCATCTGTAAAAAAAAGTAGTATGTGCCCTTATATATTTATGTACGATTTTTAAAGGAGTATACCTGCCGCTGTCATAGCTTTTGTTTTCTATCTATATATATACATATATGCACACTAGCAGGATTGTTAACCCTGTAATGAGTAGTGCGTCTGTTATCATGAATAATTTATTCGCCATATCCATCCTCTTCATGGCTGTGAATGTTAGTGCTACTACTCCAAACATAAGACCTGTAATTAAGCACGTTAGTATCAAATTAATCATTTTCTAATTCTCCAGATTTTCTTTGTATAGTTTAAGTTCCTTAAGCCACTCTGCTAATTGTCTATGCTCTTCGCCGCATTCATCGCAGCTTGCAGCAGCGACTTCTTCTGCATGAGCTATAGCTTCATCTAATGTCATCATTACTTTTAACCTCTTCAGGGTTGTATGCCGGCACTGAGAGGAGCGCACAAGCAGTGCATTTATCATAATCATGCTTCCGACACCATTTGCAGATGCCCTCGCGCTGCTCCTCCGTGTACATAGCTGCTAAATCTTTTGATCTAATCAAGAGGAAAGTCTCCTGCCAGCTCTGCATTCACCGGATCCTCGTACCTTGCTATGATTTCTGCCATTGTCTTTTCCTCTTCTTCCGGATCCGGTTTGTATGATTCAAGATACTCGTTTACCTTTTTTGCACCAAGTAGATCGTCAAAGAATTTATGCACTCTATTTTTCCTCATATGTTTTGGTCTATCCTTCATTTGGATTCCTCCCATCCCATTCCGTTTGCTTAATATCGGTCACAATAGCAATTCTATCTTCCATCCCTATTTCCCAATTTAGGTATACTCTTGCTTTTTCTAAATCTTCCACTCCACCTTTTCGGTCGGCTCGGATTAAATACTTGAGGGCGTTCCCTCTGCAAAATGCTTTGAATCCATCTTCCCTAAGTACCGCTTTGATAACATCTATGGACTCTATGCCGAGTCCATCTAATCTGTAGTGTTTGGGCTCATTGACCGAATCATTGTCAGAGTCTTTATTCTTTGCACCTTGAAGGGCTTCTATTTCAACTGCTAGCCCCGGATCATGATTTACCATTCTGGTTAACTGTCTGAAGGTCTTGCTCAGTCTTATGCATCTGATACGGTATTCATGCAACCCAAGCAGGTATTTAACCTGTTCAATCATATTTTCAACATCTGCAATCTCTTCCTGAACATGGTCTATGTTCTCGTGGCTCAGTGCCTCAACGAGTTCATTCAGTTCTTCAATGCACTTTCCCAGTTGGTTTTCTAATCCGTAATGGTCTGCTATAAATTTAAGTTCTTTGCTTATCATGTTCTTTTACCCTTTCAGCTGTTCTTCTTCAGTGTGCAGTACCTGAAGTAATGCACTGCGTACCTTTTCGCCTTGTCCCGGATCTTTCGTTTCGATGACTGCAAGGCTTTTACAGCATGATTGAAATATTTCCTGCAATATGTTGACCTGTGTCCGGAAGGTTGTCAGCTCATTCTGACTGCTTGCGGACAATTCTTTTTCGAGTCTTGCTATTGTCTTCTCGGCTTCGGTATATGCTGCCTGAAGCTCAGCCTTACCTTCCTTTATTGCTTTTTCCTTATCCTTTTCATGCTCAGCTTTATATTTATCTACTGCCTTTTGTACATCCTCATTAGCTTTAGCCTTTGCACTTGCCACCCTTGCCTTTTCTTTTTCAAGCTTTTGGGTTAGCTTTTCGATTTCCTGATTCTTCGCCTCAAGCTCGGCTGTGCTTATTTCTGATTCGGATTGTTCAACTTCCAGCTCCGCAATGCGGTTTTTAAGGTTTTCTATTTCATCACCTGTGCCGGCTTCAAGTTCATCATTCCTCGCTTTCAAGGCAGCGATTTCTCCTTTGAGTTCTGTTACCGTCATATCTGTAACGTCTTCCGACTCAATCACCTCTTTCGCTATCTCTTCCGGAGCCGATAGTAAGGCAAACACCTTGGAAATGCTCAAATTCGTACACGTGTACGAATTTGAAAAGATACTATTTTCGTCAGTTGCGCGTTTGGCCAACTGCATCATTTTGTTTGCTTTTGATTGCGAAAAATCAAGATTATCATCGCACCATGAACCAAACTCTCCATGTGGCAATCGCTCTTTTACTATAAGCAAGCGGCGACCGGCAGATGCCGCCATCATAAGTGCAACGTTGCCTACAGCTTCCATCTGCTGATATAATCCGTTTGCCTCATGACAGAGCTGCTCAGTGCTCTTGCCTTCAAGCTCGCTATTAGCCTCATTAACTTCGTAATTTACATCTATAATCTGATCTGCCATTATGCTGCTCCCTTCCTCGACCGCTTTTTACTTCTCGGTTCGACAATGTTTTCCAGCCACTCATTTACCCACTTTCTAACCTCCTGTGCCGGCATTCTGTTTCCGGTACCAAAACATTGAGATACATGGTGGTCATTATGGTCGCTACGGAGTTCAATCGTTACGAAAGAAGTATTCGGTTCGTCGATTCGCCTCATAACGAATACTGCCGTTTTCCCTTTACTTGCCCTGGTATAGTACGATGCAACACAGTTCTTATTGTTACGACCTTCATTTTCGAAGTCCTTGAAATCCCTAAGCGGTCTGATTAGATATTCACTGTCTTCATATGCATATTTTTCAAGCGCAGGCAGGTAATTATCTTCATACTCCCTCTGCTGCTTTTCCCTCTTTCTCTGCTTTATTTCACTTTGTTTATCAAGATATTCACGTGAGATCCTGTCATGTGCTTCCTCTAAGTTTTTAGGATAGAGATAGTAATCGTCTTCCGGATACTCCAGCTCTTTGAACTGATGGTAGTAGTCGCTATACAAAAACTTGATTCGATTACGATCGTGGTTGTGCTGATACTGCTTCTCGGCATAATGCAGCACTTTTAGTGGTCTCTCCCTTACGATTTGTGCAAACCCGGATATTCCGTACATTCCATAGTCCTGGTAAAATTCTTTTGCATCCGGGATCCACTGCTTACACAGCTTCATATGTTCCTTCTTGACCTTGTTTTGTTTCTTCTTCAGGATTTTGTATCTTAAGATTCCGTCTACGGTAAGATACTCCCACTGCCTCAGCTTATCTACATCCTGCGCTGAAAGCCTCAAGAGCTGCGGCACCGTCTTAGCTTTCCAGTTTGGTCTTAGAAATGTTGGTATTTTCCTAAGCTTGCACTCTACAAGTTCCCCGAGGCCTGCCTTTTTGATGTACTCGACATTAGGATTCCGTGCACAAAATGCCATTTCATCAATCAGATAATTCAGCCAATATGCAGCATCAGGATAATAATGGTCAAACCATATATCCATGTGTTTCAGGAAGCTCTCTGCAATTACAGCATTGATATTTGCATCTATGCTGTAATAATCATGGTTCTCTACATGCATACGAGTGGTCTTTTTCCATATATACTTGTCGGTTTTCCAATCATATATGTAACGACATGCATACTGCTCATCAGCTTTGATGCAGCCAATCAGGTCAATAGTGATATATAGGTTATCCTTTATTTCATCTATATTCTTTTCAGAGTTGTACCACTTACTATGTGCTGCAACGCAATAGATACTTTCTCCATCTAGCCACATCCAAAAGAAATTTCGATACGAACTAACAGGATGCGCTGTATGAGGGATTGCTATCTCTAAGGTTCCGCAGTGAGGACAGTACACAGCATCGTCCTTGCGGATTGTCTCTGTATAATCCCATGTATGACCGCAATGCGAGCAATGTGCCCTTTTCTTCCAGCGATTATAGATGATACCTATAGGGGTCTCGTCATTAACCCAAGCTTCGAAATTGTTTGGGAAACGGACATCTAAAGGTAAAGTTTTTGCATTCTTATAATTAATCTGCATGCTTACCTCCTACAGCAAATCAAGGATGTCTATCGTTTCGGAGCTACCGCTGTGGATGCCGTAATATTCATCTATCATTTGTATTACCTCTTCATCGCTTATGCATCCGACATTACTCTTTGCATTTTTCCTAGCTTCCGACGTAATCTTGGAGATTAAGTCTTTGATTGATTTCCCTTCTGCAGTAATGAGTTTCGCTGCCTCTTCCGTCTTGCACACTTTGTTTAGATGCTCTTCGATAAAGTTTGCGAGAGGGCCGCCGATTTTCAGCGACTCCTTCGTAATTTGTTCTCGTGCCTTATTAATTACTTCCAAGCTCATAGTTTTCTCCTTTTACTATTTGCTGCGGTCTTAGCCTTCAAATTCCCCGGCCAGCATGATACTCAGTTCATATGCTTCCTCTTCAGTAAGCGTGATACCTCGTGACATCTTTTCATGCTTAGGATCCCAGTCTCGAATGTCATACTTTGGAGCATTATCGTTCCAGGATATGAGATTAAGCTCCTTTGTCCATCCATTCTTGTTCTCTGAAATAATTCCAATATGTTCCTTGATTTCATAATTAATCTGATTCATTTTTCTCCTCTTCTCTTTATTCTTCAAAGCTAATACCGCATATACGTGCCATCTTCTTCGGCGGATTCTCGTTCTTGGATTCACTTGTTTGCGGCTTAGATTTCATAAAAGCTCTGAACTCTACCATGCATTGAGGGCACATGTCATAGGTGCCTACTCCGGTCCCTACAATATCTACCTGTTTGCTGCGCCCTCTATAGTCAATTTCTTCACCGCATCTATCACAGAAAATACGCTTCATGCTTTCTCCTTAAATTGTCATCTGGTTCTGCTGCTTTCTTTTTCTCACAATATTTATTTTTGATAGAACTCTGGTGATCACGACTTCACTGTCAGCTGCACTGACTTTCACTGATTCAATGAATTCCTTATGTACGAGTTCACAAGCAGTCTTTACTAAATCAATTGCAGGTTGCTCCATCACTTCAAAATCAAGCTCCCTCGATTGTGCCCCGCATAACATATCAACGTTTTCATTCATTAATCGAAACCACTTGGCTTCGCTTTCACATTCACATTTATCTGTAGCGATAGTGTCTGCTTCTTTCTGTGACTTTGCATCCACCAGATGCATCTGTCCGCAGTCTTTACAAAAGCCTTTCATGTGTTTATCTCCCTTCCTCAACATTTAAAACATCTCTCTTGGCTGACCCTCTCTGGAGTACAGTCTTTCATATTCTGCCTCTCTAACTTTGATATCACGCTCTTTGGCTTCGATAATCTCCACCAGTCTTTTTTTCGTTGTAAGGTCTGGATTTTTAGACGCTTTAAATCTCGCCTTATATTTATCTACACGCCGTTCATCTTCCTTGTTGGCGAGGGCAAGGACGCGCATTTGCTGCCTGCCTTCCGGATCATACCTGCAGTGCCAATCATCGCAGTACTCACACTGTTTGCAGCAAACATCACAAATTGTGCCTTTTATCCTTCGGCACCACCAGAAGGCTCGATTTACTCCCAGTGTTCCATGTTCGTGACCACAGCGGTCACATATATACCCAACCTCTACCATTGTTACTGACATTGTGCGATGATATCTATGATCATCGCTGTTCCAGAATCGGCAGTGACATTAGCAGTTTTTTGATATCCGTTATCAAAAGTTGCGACCACAAGCTCATGTACATCTTCGTTCTCATACTTGAGTGATACTAAATCATAGAAACCTCTTGTTTGTTGCAGCGTTGATAGCAACTCATTACATATTTTTTGTTTGTCGTCCATCCTGCTTCCTCTCCTTTATCAATTACAACCTATGGCGTACAGGAATACCCACAGCATTGGGATGAACAAGGCGGCAGCGATCGAACCTACTAATGCAATCGGTTGAAAGTTTCCATCTTCGTCTGAACACATATACTTAACCGATTCTACGAAATCCTTCAGCATCTCGATTCACCACCTTTTCGTTATTCCTGATATCGATATTTATTTCAACCGAGGCATTCGCTATCGCATCTGCATAACCTGTGCAGTACATTAGTTCTGCAAGGGGTTCTAATTCAGCTGGAAACTCAATATCGAATGCATCCTCTAAGCTTAGATACATTATCTTTTTATGATTTTCATACGCTGCCTTTGCAGCTTCAGTTAACTCCGCTTCATTTATCATTGGTTTTAGATTATTTTTATTCATTGTAGTTTTCTCCTATTGCTTGTTTTTTCTACTAACCTTCCATCTCATGTGATATAATTTCCAAAATATCTTTTAAGGAGTTGTTACTTAATGGAACGTCTAACTAGAATCGAACGCAAATTTTTAAAAATGTGTAATACCAATGACGGTATGACACCTCAAAATAAATTTGATATTCTCTGTGATAAATATTCGCCTTTAAAAGTTAAAAGTGCACTTAACCATTTGATGGAAAACGGTTATATCAATTTTTCTTCCAGCGGAGAGAGTTACGTTTATCGGTTTGAATTGAAACACAAAGGTCTAAATTACCGCGAAATTACATGGTTGGGATTTAAAGCTTTTGTTTGCAAATCTGTCATTGTACCGATATTCGTATCCTTGCTCACAACATTAATCATTTACAAGCTACCATCTGTGATTGCATGCATTAAATGACGTTCATACTACTAGTCGCAGACTCTCTGCTTCATAAGCATGTCTGCCACATCAGATGCTAAGTATTGTTTTTTCTTACCATCTGTGATGTATTCGCATCCCTCCATTAGATTCATTACATAATCTCTGGATTTACCCAGATACCTCGCTATATCGGACTGACATGGCCAGTTACCGACCTCTTTTTTTATGTCTCGAACTATTGTTTGTTTGTCCATGTCCTTATCCTCGTTTCCCTCTTCCGCTTTCATTCCCTACGCTCGTGCAGATAGCGTCCAATTTAGCTCTTTCGGCAATTCAATCTCACCCGTAGTTTTTACGACCATAGACAGGCTTACTCTTGCCTTTTTACCTGAAAGTTTGTCCATGGTGATTTCTGTCAAGAATTTTAGTTCTGTACCATCTAGGTAGAATCTGTTATCTTTTACTTCAAGTTTGTTCACTTTGCCGCACCTCCTTTTGGTTTTTCTTTTACTTTTCTGTTACCCTTCTTTTGTTTGTAATCGACTTATCCCATTCCACTGGTGTATAATCCCCTTAACAATCCCTTGTATTTCAGAAAGGAGACTAATGTGAAAAAATTAAATTATGCCTTAACCAATGAGGATTGTATTGCTATTTCTTCTGCTATAGCAGTCTTACCTGAATATCCGTTTTTTAACCAAAATTCAGAATTTGCACAATTAACTCCACTAATCACATCTGTTCTAAAGAAATTGTCTACTCATAAACCTATTAAAAATCCGCGTGAATGCTATTTGATAGCTGTTGCAATTGATTCAGCTATCGGTGCAATAAATGGGAGTCTAAGCATTAGTACTGAAGGTTTGAACTCTATCAGAGAACACTTTTTCACCTACAACAAACTCTTCCCAATGTTTAAAGATTTATTAGTTGAGTAACCTCTATGACTCTGTAGTATTTTCTGCTATGGAGTCATAATTTAATTCCATATCTATCTGGGGGATATCCCCAGATAACAGCCTCTTCAATTGATTTATATATTTCTCCATCTTGGTTCTCCTCTTCTGTTCTATTTATATTGCCTGTAGTCGACTTCCCCCATTCCACTGATGTATAATTTCTTTAACCATAATTTTTTAGGGAAGGAGGTATAATTGATATGACACCTGAAGAAAAATTCGCCTTTGATACAACCGTTGAACTCATGAAGGCTAAACTCTCAAACTCAATGCTTACTGTTTCTCAGAAAAGTGGCACAGAGCTAGGTTTAATGTTTAAAGAAGTCTATAAACATGTTCTCTCTGTTATAGAGAAAGAAGCTTAGCTATAGCTTCAGCTACCGCAGGCACGGACGCAGTTTGTTCAATCGTTACCACTTTGTTCGTGTCTGTTATCTTTTCCAGATAATCAATGAGTAAATTTATCGTTTTTTCCTTTTTGTCAATTACCTTTGTACTGTCCATCTTGTTTCTCCTCTTCAGCTCTCTATATAGTCGACTATATATTTTGATTATCAAAAGAACCAACTATATCTTCTACATCACATTCAAGAGCTTTTGCAATTTTCATTAATGTACTAACGCTAGATTCCTTAAGTGCACCACTTTCTAATCGACTAATAGTGATTCTGCCCACGCCTGACTTCTGGGATAGTTCCTCTTGATTTAACCCTTTTTCTTTCCTGATTTCTTTTAGATTTGTAAAGTCCATGTCCTACCTCCTTGCCTGAATTATAGTCGACTATAAATTTTATGTCAAGAACTTTTTTATAGTTGACTGTACTTTTTTTATTTTGTATAGTTAACTATACGAAGAGGAGGATTAATCATGCACTTAGGTGATGTAATTTACAATTTCAGAATGGCACATAATAAAATGTCTTTAATGGAATTTGCTAAACTTGCAAAATTATCTACAGCCTATATAAATCAACTTGAAAGAAATATTAATCCTAAAACTGGAGAATCTATCGTTCCTTCATTGGAAACTTTTTACAAGGTTGCTAATGCAATGGATATTTCTTTAGATGAACTGTTAAGTAAAGTTGATGAAAACCAACCTGTTGGATTGAACGGAGTACAGAGCTACGAAAAGCCATATAGCTCCGAACGACCTCTTCCATCTAATATCATTCTGCCAGCTGGTCGACAAATTCCTATTCTGGGAACGATTTGTGCTGGTAATGGTATTCACTGTGAAGAGAATTTTGAGGGCTATTTCTTGGTAGATAGATCTATCAAGGCTGACTACTGTCTCAGAGTTAAGGGTGACTCTATGATTGATGCCAATATATATGATGGTGATGTTGCTTTCATACGGAAAGATTTTGACTTCATTGATGGTGAGATCTATGCAGTGTGCTATGGTGCTGAAGAATCTGCATCACTAAAGAAACTATACAAAGCAGATGATAAGATTATGCTCCAGCCTTGCAATTCGGATTACGCAGCCGCATTTGTTAATGTAGATGATGTAGTAATTGTTGGTGAATGCATAGGCACTTATCATGCTAGGTAGGATAGATTTAATTATGATGTTGTCGCATTTAACAACGGTTTAATTTACAATAGCAAGTTTGATTTGCTCGTGATTTGCTCGTGATTTTGTCAATTTGATATTGCGATTCATTAGCTAAATGCCTGAATTCCAATGGATCCATTGTTTTTTTATACTCGTGATTTGCTCGTGATTTGAAAGGAGTAAAAATGAAAACAGATTTGACTATGTTTGATTTGTTGAAAGAACTACGAGAAAGTTCAACGGTAGAACTAAAAGCAGCACATAAAGAGTTACCCAAAGAGTTTTGGCCTTCGTATTCAGCTTTTTGTAACACAGATGGTGGAGTTATTTTTTTAGGAGTAAAGGAATCACAACCATACAACGAAATTGTGGGAGTAATTAATCCTGATAAGATTATGAGGGTTTTATGGGATCAACTATCAAACCAACAAAAAGTTAGTTTTAATGCATTGTCTAATGATTCAATTCGCGTATTTACACAAGGTGACAAATCTATATTAATGATTGACATCCCTGAAGTGAGTTACCTGCACAAACCTGTGTTTCTCAATGGAAATTATTCCAACGCTTACATAAGATCAGGTGATGGGGATCGCAAAATTACAGATGCGCAACTACGTGCCTTCATTAGAAATGCAACTCCAAATTCTAGCAGTGATATTCTACTTGATGCAAAACTTAGTGATCTTGATCCTGTTACTATTGCTTTGTTCAAAGAAACAGTTACTTCTAGGAATCCGCACATCATTGATCCCGAAATGTCTCAAGAGAATTTTTTATTGAGGATTGGAGCTATAACAAAAGATAATTCAAATGTTTCACGTATAAAAAAGGGTACTCTTTTATTCCTAGGTAAATACCAATCTATACGAAAGTTTTTCCCAAACTACTTCCTAGATTTTCAGAATAGGTCAAGTTCAGAAAGCAGATGGATAGATAGAGTTGCTACCGACGAACTTTCAGAAATTGAGATGAATGTATATAATTTTTTTATGTCCGTTTCTGCAAAAATGAGGAATCAACTCAATCAAGCTTTCGATTTAGATGAAAATCAAGTTAGAACAACCACTGCTGACTTTGATACAGTGGTTCGTGAAGCATTTACTAATTGTCTAGCGCATGCAGACTACGAACTTGCATCACCGTCAATAAAAATCGTCATGCATAACGGTTGGATTACTTTTACAAACCCTGGGCAGATGCTTATAACTAAAGGGCAATTTTTTAGAGGCGGGCAATCAATACCACGAAACGAACTTATAATGACCTTCTTTAGATATATAGGTGCTTCAGAAAGACAAGGGGGCGGAGGTCCTCAAATATACGAAACTGCAACTAGACATTCTTTTCGTATGCCCGAGTTAAAAACATGCATAGATTATACAGAGTTAACAATTTGGTATATAGATTTAGTTGATTCATATCCTGAACTTTCTAATGAAGAAAAAGCTGTTTTTTCATATATAGTTAAATCTAGAGTACAAGTTTCTACTAGAGAATTACAATCTAAATTGGGATTCACTGAATACAAAGTAAGAAATATATTAGCAAAACTAGTAAATGAAGGAAAAATAGAAAAGATTGGAAATGGAAAATCTACTAGATATCGAGTTGTACTGGGGAGTGATGAATGGCTTACATCCGCTAGAATATTTCTATCTTCATTATAATAATAAAAATAACCGCACCTGCGGCAACAGGTAACGGCTATAGAAATTGGCATCGTTTGAGATACACAAAGTTCCAACAAAAGTATATCAACAACTCAGGAGGTTGATATGAATTATATTCGTAGATCGTTCACATATAATGGTAAACGTTATTGTGTATATGGAAAGACTGAACGAGAAGCTATTGAAAAGCTCATACTAAAAAGACAGGCTCTTGAGAATAATGAACTAGTTAATCCAGCAAAGCGGACAGTATCATCCTGGGCGATTGAGTGTGTTGAGACATATAAAGTAAGGCAGAGCTCTATTACTCGTGAGAAGTATCTACAGAAAATGCAGTCATATGTCCTCAAGGAGATTGGATCTATGCTACTCAAGGATGTGTCGCCTATCGTATGCCAACAAGTATTGAACCTTAAAGCTGACAAGTCGAAAGCTACCATAAATGATACCTATCAGATGCTGCGTTTTATATTTAAGTATGCCAAAATCAATAAATTTATTAACAGTGATCCGACAGAGTATCTTGCTAAACCTTCTGGATACTATAATCCTAGGCGATCACTCACAGTTTCAGAAGAGCGGCACTTCTTAAATGTGCTGGATAGCCATTACGAACCTCTTTATTTTGCGTTAATGTACTATGCCGGGTGTCGACCATCGGAAGCTTCATCGATAGAGTTTAGAGATATAGTAATGCGAGAGGATATCAGATACTTACATATAAGAGGCACAAAGACAAAGGCTGCAGATAGGTATGTTCCTATCGTAGATGGACTTGCAAGGTTTATTCCCTCTTCAGCTAGTCCTTTTGAGCTGCTCTGTAAAAATCGATACGGAAAGGCTTTGAATAAAGATAACAAGAGACGAGCATGGGCACACCTCTGCAGGTTAATGAATATTGATATGGGATGTAAAGTATATAGAAACCAACTACTACCACCATTCCCACTAGCTACAGATATTTCTGCATACTCCTTACGTCATACATTTTGTACAAATCTGCAAAAACGAGGTGTGGATATTAGAACAGCTCAATATCTGATGGGACATGCCGATATTCAAATGACAGCCAATATATATACTCACGTTGATTTTGAAATTATAAATCAGGCAGCAGCGTTAATGTGATACCGTGTTACTCGCTGCGATAACAGGTGCTACAGTCATTGAAATTACTGATTATTAAGCTGTACTCCTAAAGCGGGTGTCGGAGGTTCGAATCCTCTTCGGGACACCATATAAAAACACCGCAATTCTACTGGGTTGCGGTGTTTTTGTTTGTCAAAATTCTTTTACATGCTCGTATAGTGTTCAAGCACCGCAGAAGTCACGCCCTTCGAGCTAGACTCAACTGCGATTCCCAGGATTTCCTTAACCAACTTGAAATTTTCAGTGGCATTTCTCTTCCATTCCGCAAATTCAGGCCCAAGAATATAATCTTGATACTCTAAACTATCCTCCGGTCTCCCTTCAATTCTGACGAGAAGACCTTTATCACGCATAACCCTAACTACAGTTCGCACTTCATCGTCCGTCGAGTAAAATAACTCTGGTACCAGCTTTACCTTCCTCTGAATTGCGTCGGAAATGAACAAGTATAAACGCAGCTCCTTATTTACAAATCTCTTATCGGGTATGTAAATAGGTTCAGTATTGTCAGGAATTTGAAACTGCCTTTTTTCCTTCTTTATTCCATAGTATTCGCAGATCCTATCTGCTTCTCTCTTAGTTAAGCTATACTTTGTTTGAAACTGTTTCTTTGTAAGCATGTTAATCACCAGTCTTTTTTTAGCACCTATTCCTTACTTAACTTACTAAATATCAGATTTGTCTATATCAAAGATGCTCACACTGTTTGCTTCTTCGTATCTATAAGAATTATCAATGCCTTTCATGTAGATTTCTCTATTACTCGTATCGTCGGTTAAAGCACCTTTGATCAGATACTTAATTTCAAGACTGTTAACAGGCGAACGTTCCATCGCGGATAGATAATCTTCTTTTTCTATTTTTGACCAATCAACGCATTTGCCAATAGCCGCCCTTAGCATTAAATCTAGCCATATCCTTGCGCTTCTACCATTACCCTCTCTAAATGGATGAGCAACGTTCATCTCTACATATTTTTCAACACATTCATCAAATGTTGATTGCTGCATTTTCTCGATTTCTTTTATGCTTGCTTCGAGATATAGGACTGGCGCAAATCTGAAGTTACCCTTTGCAAGATTAACAGTTCTCAGTGTCCCCGCAAAGCTATATACATCCTGAAACAGATATCTATGGATATTTGAAAGACCTTCGAATGTACCCACTTCGATTTCATTTATGTAGTCGCTATCCCATAATTCAAGAGCTCGTCTTTTGCTCAATAATTCTTCTTGCTTATAATCCATAAATACCTCGCTAATTAATTTATATCCGAAAAGTATATTGCATTTTACTCTGTTACACAGGGATTCTTTACTGCCACTATAATAACACATGAACGAATACTAAAAGGCTTATTTTCAGTATAACAGTTTCAGATTTTCAGTTATTGATTGCTTCTGTTATAATAACGAACACATATTGTAATATTTCACACAAGAATTATTAAGTAAATCGAGACAAGCGAGGCCATATGATCGAACTAAGAAATTATCCATCGGTAAAATACAGTTATGACGAATGGCTGGAGTTTTTACGAGAAAACGACAAGCACAGGCTGCAGATAGATTTCTCGAAGGAGACCGCCCTACCTGCCGATATCAAGGCGCTGATACTGCCTTCTGTTTCTGCATTTCAAATCGGTGAGCACAGCGACGGACTTCACCTGATAAAGGTCTCAGAGGCGTTTGCTAGCAAGTTTGACGAACCTACATATCCCAAGGTTATGAAGCTATTTATCAGAGAGGAGAATTTCCACTCCTCATACCTTGGTGAATTTATGCGCTATCACGGGCTTCCGCTCCGCAAGAGCAATTTCCTCGACAGGACATTTCGCCGCCTCCGTAGACGTAGCGATATCCGTCCTGAGGTCGTAACCCTCGTAACCGCAGAGATTATCGCACTCTCTTATTACTCAGCTCTTAGCGATGCTACTGACTCACCCGCACTAAAGAGGATCTGCGCTCAGATGCTTCACGATGAGCTTCCTCACGTGATTTTCCAATCATATACACTAGGTCATTTTAAAGAGAGTAAATGGCTTAAGCTTCAAAGGCAGCTCCTCATGAGAGCTGCAACCCTTGCTGTCTGGACTGCGTACGGAAAAGTATTTCGTGCGGCAGGCTGGACATATTCTAAATTCAAGCAAGAAAATCTCGGCTATCTAAGGCAGTCTGAAGATATAGCTAGCGATATCGCCCTGCGCTTAGCTTCGAAAATCGAGTAACAGAGACAATGAAATCCATTTATATAGATGACCAGCATGTACTAAAAAAGTACATGCTATTATTTTTTTGCATATCTCATTGACAATATCGTAATACGATATTATATTTTAGCTAGA
>ERZ773063.253-NODE-253-length-36135-cov-29.598836_pt1 | contig 36135 bp, 43 predicted proteins | sample MGYA00580625_ERZ773063 | MGnify/ENA primary metagenome ERZ773063 (study PRJEB29015, sample SAMEA2738022) | human oral metagenome | biome: human oral; feature: human-associated habitat; material: dental | place: China | collected 2042 ... | reverse complement strand
AGCCTAACCATATCAGCCCCATACCGTACCTGAATAAAAAGACTCAATTATACGACATTACTTTAATGATAGGCTATGCGGGTATCCAGTATGTTGCCGAAAATTACGCGTTGGTAAAACCGAAAGCAGTCACTATAGAGCTGGTGCATAGCACGGATACATTCACACCCCTCATGAAGAGCCGGACCAATCCTGTAGAAGGGTATGAATTTGTTATCACCAATCCGTTTAACCGCGGCGATATTGTAGGCGGGTTCGGATATATCGAGTATGACGATGCTAGCCGCAATGAACTGGTGATTATGCCGATGTCAGCCATATTGAAGCGAAAACCGCAGTATGCCAGTGCCAACTTCTGGGGTGGTACGAAAACGGAGTGGAGAAACGGCAAAAAGCAGGAAGTGGAAGTAGAAGGATGGCTTGAAGAGATGTGCCGTAAGACTCTTATCAGAGAGGTATACAGCAGCAAGCACATCACATTGGATCCGCGCAAAGTGGACGCATCCTATCAGTACATGAAACAGCAGGAAGAACGCTTACAGGAGACGGCAAATGAAATGCGGCAAGAGATAAACGTAACGGCTAACCGCATTCCTCTTGAAGAGGCCGAACCGGAAGCCCCGAAAGCTATTCAAGCCGTACCACAGGAGCCGGAAGAAGATTTGACGGAACTCTTTGAAGCACCGGAAGAAGTACCTGCTGAAGAAACACCGAAGCCTGCAGACGGGCCACAGTTCTAATGGATATTCGTATATTGGCGACGGGGAGCAGCGGCAATTGCTACCGTATCAGTGACGGGCATACGGCACTGCTCCTTGATGCCGGTATCCCATTTAAGCGTATACAGCAGGGACTGCGCTTTAAAACAGGTGATATTGACGGGTGCCTGGTTACGCATCGGCACGGCGATCACAGTAAAGCCATTCCGGAATTATCCCGCAGGGGCATACCAGTATACGGACCCGAAGATTTGCAAGGAATGTTTCCTGCTGTAACCGTGGCAGCCCCGCATCGTATGTTACATATACAGACACTGGATATTACCGCTTTTTTTGTACATCACGATGTGCCGTGTTATGGATACCAGATACAATCCACCGTGACGGGAGAAAAGTTGCTCTATATTACCGATACGGCATATGTGGATTACACGTTTACCGGCATAACACACCTGCTTATCGAAGCAAACTATGAGCAGGAAATCATTATGGACAAGGTAAGAGAAAAGAAGGTTTCGGCGTGTTTGGCGGAGCGGGTTATACAGACTCATATGAGTATAGAGACCCTGCTACAGCTACTCAATGCCAATGCGATGAAGACAGTAAGACAGATTTACTTGCTGCACCTCAGTGATTCAAACAGCGATGCAGCGAGATTTAAAGCGCAGGTACAACAACAAACCGGCGCGGAAGTATATGTGTTTTAGAGAGGAGTCAGAATAATGAATATCAAAAAAATCAAGTGGAGCGAATCAGCCGGAAAAATCACCATAAATTATGAGAAGAATACTAACGGTAATATGGTCGAGTATACGGCGACCTTTTCAGAACAAGCCAGACCTGAATTTTATGAGGCATTTCAGGATCTGGATATTGATGTATTAGCTATCTTAGATATAGATATCGCTCGCGAACGTATACACCCGTACGGAATAACTCTCAAAGACAATAAATCGGGATTAACACAGGCTATTATATCAGCGAAAATGGATATTCCGCTGCATAACACTTCGACGGCATTGAATACGCCGATGTTAATAGAGCAGAGTGATGATAATGCTGATGGTGGAAGTTACTTTAATAAAGATACGGTTTATAAAATCAGGAGAATAATCGAAGAAGCGATTATCTTTATTGAAGGAAATCGGGCACAGATGAAGTTATTTGAGCAAGAGAAAGAAGAAGACGCTATACTGGCAGCGTCGATGTAAACGACAGAGAGTGGCAAGGGGACTGTGAGTACACCGGTCCTCTTGACCTACGGAGGTAACGACATGGCTAGACCATTAAAACAAGGACTTGATTACTTCCCTCTCGACACGGACTTTTTACAGGACATAAAGGTCCGCAGACTTATCCGAGCATGTGGCTCGAGCGCGATTCCTATGCTAATCGGCCTGCTGGTTAATATTTATCGAGGCGATGGGTATTATCTTAGGTGGGATAGCGATATGACTTTTCTGATTTCTGACGAAGTTGGTATCAGTGAGGGCGCAGCACAGGAATTCATTAACAAGGCAGTTCAAGTCGGGTTTTTCGACAAGAAACTTTACGAGGAAAAAAGTATCCTCACATCAGCCGGAATTCAAAGACGATTCTTTGAAATTACGGAACGTCGTAAGTCAGTTTTTTACGACGATACTCTTCTTCTAATCGACGTTAATGAGTACACAAACTTAGTTAATGTTAACAATAACTCGATTAATATAAACAATAACTCCGTAAATGTATACCATAATCAACAAAGTAAAGTAAAGGAAAGTAAAGGAAAGGAAAGTAAAGAAGAAGAAAGAAAAAATAATTCCTTTCCGTCGTCGGCGTCGAAGGTTGTAAAACTCTACGGGGACAATATTCACCCGATAAGCTCTGCAATAGAGCGAGATAAGCTCATTTCCTTGGTTGAAGCACACGGCGAAGCTTTCGTGCAAAAGGCTATCGAAAGAGCCGTCATGCGGAACAAGCGCAGCTTGGCGTATATCACGGGTATCCTCAGTCGGTGGGAGTCCAATGGCTACGACGAGGGCAGTAACAGAGACGGCAAGAAGAAGCCGGAAGTAACTGAAAAGTCGGAAGAGTATCTTTCCTTTCTTGAACGACGAAAGGCGTATAAAGCAAAACAAAAGCAGAAAGGAGTAACCGCATATGTTAACAGACGGGAGCATGAGCTTTCTCAAGGACGTGCTGAGGTTGTCCTATCCGAACCAGCGGATGGAAGAAAGGAACTTGGACATATTCTGGACGATGTTTGAGAAAACATTTTCCAAGTATGATGAGCAGGATGTGGCCGATGCCGTCGAAAGCGTTATCCAGACCGAGAAATGGTTTCCGTCGATTGCTACGATAAAAGAGTCATTGGATAACCTGCTGAATGCCAAACGCAGAGAAGCGCAGTCTGCGAGTATCATGAAACCCGCCCCGCGGGGGAAGATAGATATGGTACTTGTTCGTGAAGCGATGAGAAAAGTCAAAAAAGGGGAATGGGTATGCCCCATATCGGACACGGTGCGTACATTCGCAACACGTCTTTTCCCGGACATCACGGATGATCTTATCCGTCGTAATTACTGCCTGCTTGCGTATTATAGTGAGTCGGGTGTCCGGATTGATAATGAGGGGTCTTTCGTGAAGCTATATATGACTCGACATGGAGATATTGTCGAGCGAGTTGTGTATCAAAAGGGGGTGTGGCAGGATGATTCTTTTATGTGCGGAACACGATAAGTATGGCGGCCAAAATACGGAGTATTATATCGTAAAGAAAGCATCGGGTGTGCGAGAGCTATACCATTTATCATTACGCAGTCGGATTAATCCGGAGCTTACTTACTACGTAAAAGAGTTAGACGAGGATGAGGAGAAAAAATGCCGATAAACTACGTGGAAGAGGAGCATACGAGGTATATAGCACTGACTGTCTACGGTAATCCGGTGGCGCAAGGACGGCCGAGGTTCTCGCGTCAGGGCGGATTTGTCAAAGCGTATGATCCGATTAAGTCCAAGGCGTATAAATCGCTGATACGGCTTGAGTTGCAGCCGTTGTTATCAAGGGCCGACTTCGCCCCGATTGACCGTGACTGCCGATTGCGCCTGAACGTGTACCGAGCCATTCCGAACAGCTTCAGTAAGAAAAAGCGCCAAGAGGCTATAGACGGTAAGATACGGCCGACAACGAAGCCGGATACAGACAATTACGTGAAGGGCGTGCTGGACGCACTCAACGGTACCGTACTGAAAGACGATAGCGTTGTATGCGAGATACAGGCACAGAAGCTGTATAGCGATAGGCCAAGGATTGAAGTCGTAATCGAGGAGCGATTGTAATGAAGTTCATCAATTTTTAGTGCGAAGGGAGCGGAAGAGACAGGATGACGGATGAACGGACACGGGTAGTAAAGCAGTTACTCAAGAAGTATACGGTGACAAAAATATATATCGATAACCTGCACGCCGATCTTGAAGATTATCATGCACTGCAGCAGTTGTTGCCTGCTCCTAAAGTCCCGTCTTTATCATATGCACCCGGTAGTGATGGCAAAACCAGTAATCAAGAAGAACAGTATTGTATCACTAAAGAAGCCATGCTGAAACGGATTGCCGAGATACAAGATAAATTAATGGAGATAGAGCCTGTAATGAAGAGATTAGATAAATCTCTGGAGGCCTTAAAATCTATATCAGAAATAGATTGGTGTATTATCCATTCACGGCATATAGAAAAATGTTCTTGGGAGAGTATAGCCAGACACACCAATGCCAGCATTGGGTATTGTAAAAATAAAGAAAAAAGGGCCATGGATTTACTCAATGACATGATTTTTGGTCCGGAAGATATGCTATTACAGACGTCATTTGAATTTTTATGGAAATAGATAAAAATTCAAATATAATAAATAAAACTTGACAAAATAAAGAATAAATATTACAATCATTTTGAATTTAGGACCGTTTTAATTTTGTCAAGGAGAACTGTATATGAAGAATACCCAACTATTAAATGGCATATCGGATTATTGGAAACAAAATATTTATGAGGCACTTACTCAAGGTATGTGTGAGGACTATCAAGCAAGTGTATTTCCGTTAGATTTACGAACTAATAATAGTAGACCGTCTCTGAAATGGGACTTAGTTTTTCGTAATTTAATTTCTTTCTGTGGAAAGGAAGGTATTCCTTATGTAATTCTTAAAAAAGGAAGTTGGTCATTTGTATTAGTATATGATGAAATCAATGATGTCGTTATATCTTTTATGAGAAAGTCTAGATATAAACAATTAGTAAAATCTCATGGGCAAAAAAATCCTCAATATATTAATGAGTTGTTGGAATTAAATCGTCGTTTACAATCTAAGCAAATGTATTTATTTACCGAATGTGAAAGTCATGGTAATAGTCAAATTTCGGATAAACTGAAAGAGGCTTTAAATGAACTTTGTATTAATTTTGAAGATAGATATGATACTTTGAGACATATATTGGTTGTTTTTGACTATCAAGGGAATGGTATTCAATTTTTAAGAGCTTATCTTATGGGTAAGCAGATGGAGATCATAGAAGAAAGTAATTGGTTAGGATCTATTAAGCCTATTATCTCTAATGAAATTTCAGAAGTGACAGATAATGTAGCTGCTGGAAATTCTAATGTTATACTTAATAAAAAAGCTTTTGATCGCATTAAGAAGCGAGGCCCAAATAGTGCAGTTCAAGGGATTAATGTGGATACAAAGGTTGATTCTGATATTAAAAAGGACACAACTAGTTGAAGTGGAGTGATTTTGAGTGTTAAATTTTAATGGAATGAGGTTAAAAAATGCTCGTCTGTATCGAGGCTGGACTGTTGAAGAATTAGCCAGTAAGGTTGAGATTAGCAAACAAGCAATTTCATTGTATGAAAATAATAAAAATTCACCATCGTTTGAAAAGATTATTGCGCTATCAAAGTCATTAAAATTTCCATATGAATATTTTATGCAACCAGAAAATTTAAAAATAGAATCTGGTGCTACCTATTTTCGTTCATTGATGAAAACAAGTAAAAAGTATAGAAAAGAACAGGTTGTTAAAATGGAACATTTAGCTGGTATTTTTTCTATACTAAAAGAATATATAATTTTTCAAGAGTTGAAATTGCCAACATCAAAAAAATATTCTTCTCCCACAGAAGCGGCTCATATAGTAAGAGAGTATTGGGGATTAGGAAATGAACCGATTTCTAATATAATACAGGTGTTGGAATCTAATGGGATTATTGTAACAATGTTTCCTACATCGACAAATGATATCGATGCATTTAGTCAGTATGTAAAGGTAGATAATAGTTCCATTTTTTTAATTGCCTTATCTAAAAATAAGAACTCTGCTGCTCGTATTCATTTTGATGTAGCTCATGAGTTGGGCCATATTATTTTACATGGGTGGAACGATGATCCTGAAATGTTTACTCGTGATGAGTTTAAAAATAAAGAAAAAGAGGCAAATGAGTTTGCAGCTGCTTTTTTGATGCCGGAAGATAGTTTTACGGAAGATGTTTCAAAAAATCATTCTTCCTTTGACTATTATTGCAATTTAAAAAGAAAATGGAAAGTATCTATTGCTGCCATACTTTATCGTAGTAGGACTTTAAATCTAATATCGTCTTCCCAATACCAATATATGATGAGAGTTATGCAGAAGAGGATGTGGAGAGTTAATGAGCCTTTGGATGATATATTAATGACAGCTCAACCTTCTGTATTGAAAGATGCTGTTGCATTATTACTTAACCATAATGTCTTTAATTCAAATGAATTTATAGATGAATTAGCTAAGAAGGGGATCCCTATGGAATATCAAGAAGTAGAAACTTTACTGGGGTTACCTCATGAGATGTTAAAACCTCAAAGACAAGGGAAAATAATTGAATTGAAGGAAGAATATCGTTAGGGATTTGAGCATTTTATATACATTTTAAGTTGATTCGTGATTGATTTATGATTAATTTGTGTCGGATACAGATCGGAAACTTGTGTTATACTAAAACCGTGAAAGACTATAGCAATGAGAGACACTCCCGTGAGGGGTGTCTTTTTTATTGCGCTGTACGGAGTGAGGCATGCCTGCCTATACAAGGCTGTCGCCGTTTCCTGAATGGCATATCTCATAAAGTATGGCGCTTTTATATGGAGGTGATACGATGATTCGGTGTGATAACCGTCGATGTAAATTTAATTCTCGTGAACTCTGCTTAAACGTCCGATTATCACTCGAATCGGAGCGATGTGTTTGCTTCGAACCGAAGTATCACCGCCAACGAAAGACGAATGAAACCGATTTAAACCATAAGCCGGTGCGGCAATCACGCCGCAGTAGGGTGTTGAAATAAGGTGTGTATAGATTACTTGTTAGGATGGTGGTGAGTATGTAAATGGCACGACAACGCAATCCGAAACGGGATGAAGCGTATCAGTTATACAAAGATAGTGGTGGGGCGATTAAGCTTTCTGATTTGGCTGACCGGTTACATATTCCAGCTTCCCGTGTTCGGAAATGGAAGTCTGAAGATCACTGGGAGCAATCGGAGCGCTCCGATTGCGAAAAGGAGCGCTCCTTTTCAAAAAAAGTGTCTAAAAAGGTCAAGAAAAAGTTACTGAAATCGGTCAATGAAAACGACGAGTTGACAGAGCAGAGACGGCTATTTTGCTTGTATTGCGCCATTTCTCATAATGCTTTTCAGTCGTATCTAAAAGCGTATAAGTGTACCAAAGAAACTGCCATGACAAACGGTCCGGCATTACTCAGAATTACTCAGGTTTTCGACGAAATAAAACGGTTGCGAAATATCATGAGAAACGAACTTGATGTGACTGTGGTAGACCTATTGCAGTATTGCTTGAAAGTTATTAATGCAGACTTAGGTGACTACGTAACAGTTGAATCTGGCTATGTAAAGCTTGTAGATAGCCGTTGTGTCGATACAACCCTACTTACGGAAGTAAAGAAAGACAAAAAAGGAGTCAGTATTAAGCTTGCCGATAAGAAATGGGCATGGGAGATGCTGGCTAAGTATCTGGGCTTTGATGAAGAGTTGGAGCTTAAGAAGGCAAGGCTGAGAGCGGAAGTGAAAAAAATCAATGCCGCGGATAAACCGCTTGATAATCCGGATGTATCGGAATATGTAAAAGCGTTGCAAGGAGAAATCGTGGAGGTATGGTCTGATGAACCCGAAGAAGAGTAGTGCTTTTCAATTTTTGCCCTTTTCACAAAAGCAAAAGAAACTTCTTACGTGGTGGCTTTCAGACAGTCCATACTGTACCAGAGATATGGTTATCGCCGATGGATCTATTCGGTCCGGTAAAACGATAGCAATGTTGGATTCATTTTTGATGTGGTCGTTGGACCGATTTGTGAATCAAGTGTTTATTGTTGCTGGGCGTTCTGCAGGTACGTTAAAACGTAATGTATTACGACCTATGTTTCAGATTTTGACAGCTAAAGGAATACCGTATTCATATAACCGTTCTGATAATTATATTATTATCGGTAGTAATGTTTATTACTGCTTCGGCGCGGTTAACGAATCCAGTCAAGATGTGTTGCAGGGACTTACGGCGGCAGGTGCTTTGGCGGATGAAGTGGCCCTCTTTCCGCAGTCTTTTATTGAGCAAATGATTGCACGATGTTCCGTTGCTGGTTCTCGGGTATGGATGAACTGCAATCCGGAAAGTCCGTACCACTACATAAAAACTGATTTCATTGATAAAGCGAAAGAAAAAAATATTTTACATCTTCATTTTACTTTGGATGATAATTTGTCTTTGAGTGCGGAGATAAAAGAGCGGTACCGTCGTATGTATTCCGGAGTATGGTTTGACCGAATGATACGTGGGTTGTGGCGTATTGCGGAAGGAATCATTTTTGACATGTTTTCAGACGCTAATCTCTATACGGATAAAACATGTCCGGAGGGACTAGCCGGAAATGCACAGAGATATATTGCGATTGACTATGGAACTACTAATCCTATGGTGTTCTTGGATATTTATGATGACGGACATGATATATGGGTGGAGCGGGAATATTACTATAACTCTCGTGATACCGGAGCGCAGAAGACAGATGCTGAATATATGGATGACTTGAAACTATTTGTCGGCATAGAACGTCCTCGTTTTGTTATTATTGACCCATCTGCGGCGTCCTTTAAAGAGTTATTGCGACGCGAAGGATTCAGAGTTAAGGAAGCTGACAATGAAGTAAATGACGGTATTAGAGTTATGGCCATGATGATACAGCTTGGCTGGCTACATGTGCATGAACGGTGTAAAAACTTCAGAAAGGAATTACAGGTATATGCATGGGACGAAAAAGCGGCTATAGAACGAGGGGAAGAAAAACCGATAAAGCAGTATGACCATGCCTGTGATGCGTGTAGATATTATTGCAAGACCATGATTAAACGGTGGAGGCTGCCAACGTGAGAAAAAAACGAAATAAAACTAAAAATCGCATAACGAATATAAATCAGGTACGGCAATCTCAGGCGATGGATGCATTTCAAAACGTGTTGACACGGTCCGGATTCGGTATGCCTAATCCGTTAGAAGCTACGACATACCCGCTAACCAGATTTACACAAGATTGGCAAAAAATAACTGCGTTGTATCGCTCTCATTGGGTGGTACAGCGCATTATTAATGTAATTCCGCAAGATATGGTTAAAAACGGATATGACATACAAAGTGATTTGTCTCCGGAGCAACTTAAGGCGGTACAGGCAACAATCCGTCGGACTCAATTGCGTATGAATGTTTTAAATGGATTGTACTGGGGCCGTTTATACGGTGGTGCCGCCGGCATCATTTTGCTTGACGGAGAAGGGGACAAAATGGAAGAGCCGATTGATTTGGATGCGGTTTTGCCTCATTCATTTAAAGGACTCTTAATTGTTGATCGCTGGAGTGGTATAACACCAGAATCTGAATTGGTAACAGACATCAATGACCCTGAGTTTGGTCTACCTAAGTATTACAATATATCTCTTTCCGAAACAGGACAAGCTACGCGTATACATCATTCCCGTATTTGTCGTTTCATCGGCAGGGAAATGCCTTACCTTGAGAAGTTGGCAGAAAACTATTGGGGTACCTCTGAAATGGAGCATGTCATTGATGAATTGCAGAAGCGAGACAATGTATCATGGAATGTTGCGTTGTTGACCTTCATGGCTAATATTCGCGTTGTGAAAATGGAGGGCATGGAAGAGATTTTAGCGTTAGGCGACCGGGATGCTCAACAGCAACTTTATAATACTGTTGAAGGGATGAATATGTTGCTTAATAATAATGCGTTGCAGGTTTTGGGTTCGAAAGATGATTATCAGCAGCACCAGTATACATTTAGCGGATTAGGAGATGTGTATGACCGATTCATGATGGATGTATCCGGAGCATCAGGAATTCCTGTCACAAAACTATTCGGGAGATCTCCGGCGGGGTTGAATGCCACCGGTGATGCGGATATGCAAAACTATTATGATACCGTGGAGTCTTATCAGGAGTCACAGTTGCGGCCCGTTTTAGACAAGTTACTACCTATTATTTTCATGTCGGAGCTGGGTGCAGTTCCGGATGATTTCGATTATGTTTTTAATCCTGTACGACGTTCCGGAGAAGATGAAAAACAGGACCTCGGCAGCAAACAGACGACAGCCGTTACCGAAGCGTTTACCAGTGGGCTTATTTCACAAAAAACTGCATTACAAGAACTGCAGCAGTCGAGCAAACGTACCGGCATGTGGACGAATATCACTGATGATGATATTGCGGGAGCGGATGATACTGTTGGTGCAATGGGTGAAGAACCTGTGCCGTCCATGCTAACTACGGATACGGATTTTAAAGAGGATGATCACCCTAGAGATGAAGATGGCAAATTTTCTAGCGGGTCTTCGTCATCCAGCAATGCTGAAGCAGAAAATAAAAAAGACCCAGATCTTCCTGAAGGATTGAAGACTGAGTTAGGGGAAAAGTTTACTGGATATAAAGGAAGGGAAGCTATTGATAAACTACTGGAAGAAAAACATGGGTATGTTGAAAATGCGTTTGAGTCACCTCAATTACCGGCTCCTATATCATTAGCATGGGGAAATGATATGTACGGTCTTCAACATATTATTAAACGTAGGTTAGAACAAAATATAAGTGAAGATAAGCTGAATGAGTTTTTACATAATATAGATACCGTGCTAAAAAATGGAGAATCTATGGAAGCCAACAGAGGAAATATAGAAATATTTTATGGAAAACAATCTGTAGTAGTCGCTCCTAGTTTTTCAGATAGTGGGTTCCACTTTATTGTTACGTCGTTCAGATCCAAGCGTAAATCTAAAAAATAGCATAAAAAAAGAAACTACTGGGTGGGCGCCCTCCACGTCAATGCGTGGCTTCCACCATTCTTTAACAGCTGGGAGGCGACTTTCTGTTGTCAGTAGTTTCTTATCTTGTTTTTATTATATCTTAACTTGTGAGGTAATGCAATGCTGTGGCATCCTAAACGACGAATTGAACAGGCGTATCAACGCTCACTAATAGCTATGTTTAAAAGTGCCTTAACTGCTTTTAATGGCATTGATAATCTGAAGCAATTTGAAACTATGTTGGAACAATGGGCAAGTAGTAAGATTTTTGGTAAATTTGCTGAATCTGTATCCCGTAAGATGATTACATCCCTGTTTGATGATGTAGGCAAGGATTGGCGCTCGGCCGCAAGATATAATTCGCAAGGTCGAAGAATATACGAGTTGTTAATGAAGGACTTGTCTGGAGAACGAGGTCGCCGAGTTGATGATTTGGTACATCAAAATGCTGAATTAATTAAATCGCTTCCTATGGATATTGCGGATGATGTGGCTCAGTATATTTTCCGAGAAACGATTAAAGGCCGGCGTCCGGAGAATATCGAACGCGATATTATTAAAATGTTTCCGGATCGAGCAAAGGCAAGGGCTAAATTGATAGCACGAACTGAGTGTGCAAAAACACAGACAGCGCTTGTTCAAGGAGATTCGGAAGAAATCGGGGCCAATTGGTATATATGGCGTAGTACAAAGGACCAACGTGTGCGCGTCTCACATCATAAAATGGATGGTATTTTATGTTCATGGCGTGACCCTCCGGATCCGGAAGCGTTGTTTCCAAGTGAACAAAAACCGTATGGAAGTTATTACCCAGGATGTACGTTTAATTGTAGGTGCTATCCGGAACCGATTGTCACGAAATACCAATTGACTAAAAATACGTATAAAGTATATCAGTATGGTCAGCTACAAACATTAAATAAATCAGCCGTACTTAAATTGATTTCGTTATAAAGTGTCACTTACAAGCAAAGTCAGGAGACACTTTTATATATATAACTATACCGGAAAGGGGGTGAAGGTATTGCAAGGGTATTACGGTTCCCGGTTTAGTCCTAATATGACAAGGACGCCAGAAGGTTTTCTGGTTTGCCATAATGTACCACTGGCACGTACAGGTGAGCAGAAGTATCTTGGTTCTGAAGTGGGAAAACCGGAGCAACAAATTGTTACGGTCTTCCGAAGCGAATCAGAAGTGTTCAGTAAGAATACATTGGCGAGCTTTGAAGGTAAGCCGGTAACGGATAACCATCCACCGGAATTTATCATTCCGGAAAATGCATCCGGATATTTTAAAGGGGTCGGGACTAATATTAGACGGGGAACCGGGAAAGAATCAGATTTAATTATTGGCGATATTATTGTATACGACGCCGTACTTATTTCCGAAATCGAGGCAGGAAAAAGAGAAATATCTGCCGGGTATTATTGCGATTATCGGGAATGTGATGGAGGATTAGAGCAGTATAACATTGTATGCAATCATATTGCTGTCGTAAACAACGGTCGTGCCGGCGATCGTGTTGCGATTAAAGATGAAGAATCTATTACTCAAAGGAAAAGAGGTCGAACAATGAAACATAAAAAGAACAAGGGTATTCTTGACAAAATGTTTGCTGTCTTTGTCAATGACGAAGATACTACGCCGGAAGATATTAAAGAGGCTGCCGAAGCAATGAAGACAGATAATGACGATGTGGATGAAACTTTGAAATCTAATGCGAATGATGACGATGTGCAGACGGAAACTGTGCAAAAAGCAGTTGCAGATGCATTACAGCCGCTAATGAAGAGACTGACAGTTCTTGAAGCTGCTATTAAGGCAAAGGATGATGAGCCTGATGACTTGGATAAGTTGGAATCAGAATTGACAGCGGACAACGATCCTGACGGAGAAGAAGAATCGGTAGCTGAAGATCCTAACAAAATCAACGATGATGAAGAAAAATCGGACGAGGAAAAAGAAGGTACCGTAGATAAAGCAATTGCATTGCAGATTTTTAAAGCGATGAAACCGACTATCGCAGCTTTGCCTGCCGAACAAAAGAAAACAGCTACAGATGGACTTCGCAAAGCGTTGTTGGATATGGTTGTGGATGTGCAGAAAAAAGAAGCCAGCGATAAAGCGTATGAAAAATTATTAAAACGTCAGGCAAAAGACTATAAAACCGTACAAAATAATGCTGATTTTGGGATTGCGTGCCGCGCACGTAACCCGCACCATAACAAAGGAGGTAAATAATATGCCGGGAACAGTAATAGGAAAGACTTTAAATTATGGCTATCCGGGCCAAATCAGCCGTCAGGGTGACGAAGTATCGCGTACCCGTCCAGTAAAGGAAGGAACAAACAATATTAATTTTGGCGCGCCTGTTGTTGTTAATGCGGACGGTACATGCCAGGTAATGGGTACGGGGCATAAAGCAGAGAACTTTGCAGGGGTGGCCATGCGTAGAGTAAAAAGTGCTTTGGAATATCCTAACCAAAATCGCGTATATTATATGCCTAATGAAGCATGCGATATCTTAGAACGCGGTTCAATAACGGTGGAATGTGTAAACGGTACACCTACTGTAGGCGGGGATGTATATGTATATGTCGTAGCAGCATCCGGACATAAACTAGGTGAATTTTCTGCTACAGCCGATGCAGCCAATACAGTTAAACTGACTAATGCTCGTTGGGGTTCCGATAAAGATGCTCGTAATGTTGCTGAATTAACGCTTATTACACGTCAAGGTGTGTAAGAAAGGAGATACATTAATGGGAAAACGAATTATGATACCGTCTATGTACGGGAATGCGGTGCCGACATTTGACGCAGCTGCCATCTCTTCTGGGATGGCTTTTTTAGTGTCCGAATTAGAAAAGATTGATCCGAAACTTCGGGAACCGCTTACCAGTACAACGTATCCGCGTGATATTGAAATCCAGAGTGGCGGGGGATGGGTAGAAGCTACTTCCGCTATGAATGTTGATTTCTCTGCGACGGGACAAGGGGAAATTGGCGGTATACAGAATAACATCCGCAGAATTCAAGCTGATATCAGTAAGGACTTGTTCAAAGTTATGCCGTATGAAATAAGTATGGGCGTAAAGTATGTGGATGTGCAGCGTGGTGCTGTGACAGGCAGATCCATTGAACAGGTTTATGATACCGGTATTCGCCTAGATTATGACAAATTTATGGATGCCAATACATATATTGGGCAGGAAAAATATGGCACGCAGGGATTGGTTAACCAAAAAGATGTTACTGCTGTCGCTGTATCTACGGGTGCATCTGGTCAGACGATGTGGGACAAGAAAACACCTGAAGAAATTTTAAAAGACATCAACGAAGCGATTATGTCAGGGTGGGCAAAGTCTCAGTATGACCAGTCTGCTATTCCCAATCATATTTTAATCCCGCCTAAACAGTATACCCATCTTGTATCGACATCGCTTACCGTAGCAGGTGTAACGGGCGGCATTTCTATCTTAGAGTACCTGTTGCAAAATAATATTGCTAAAAACAAAGGCGTGGATTTGTTTATCGGAGATTGCCGGTGGTGCGAAGGCATTGGCGTTGGTAGTAAGGATAGACTAGTAGCCTATGTAAATGATAGTCGATTTGTTGGCATGGATGTGCCGGTTCCTCTTACACGTGCTATGACACAACCGAGCGTGCATACAGCAAGCTATGAATCGTTGTATGTCTCTAACGTGGGACAAGTCAAAGTTCATTATGTAGAACCGTTTGTATACCGTGATGGAATTTAACAGGAGGGTTGTATGAGGATATTTGCTAAACGGAATCTCGGTTTCCGTAATCCTGACTCTGGAGAAATTATCATTGTCCGAAAATTTACGTTTGAAGAGGTGCCGGATTGGATCAAGTTGGATCCTATGTTTGCATGGGCCATTAGCTCAGGGGATATCAGAAATGCCGATCCTGATACAGATGTAGAAACGGAAGATGACTCGCACGAGGCTAAAACAGGACTGGAAGGTAAGAACAAAAAAGAACTGTTAATACTGGCAACAGAACGTGGGATTGAAGTCAACGATAAAATGAAAGTTGACGAAATTAAAGCAGCTTTGTTAGCCGGAGCTGAGGAGTAACCATGGTACTGATGGATGTTTATGGAATTATTGCTTCTGCCAGTAATATTCGAAGCGATGAGCATCCGGAATATACACAGGCTGATTTTTTAGATATGTACCCACAATTTAAGGAAGTCTCTCATGTAGTATTGCAAGCGTGGCTTAATGTTGCGCTTGCAACGCTGCAATGCGGTCGTTGGCGAAATTATTGGAAAATAGGGGTAGGATTGTTTATTGCGCATTTCATTACGTTGTATCTACAATCTACTACAGACGCAGAATCCGGAGTCGGGAAGATATTGGAAGCGGGCTTGGCTAAAGGTGTGGTTTCTTCCAAGTCTGCCGGAGATCTTTCCAAGTCTTATGATTTTGGAACTATTGGAAGTGAATTTGACGGCTGGGGAACATATAAGCAAACTGTTTTCGGACAACAATTGGTGCAGTTTGCGCGGCTTGTCGGAAAGGGTGGAATGACGGTGTGGTAAATGGGAGTACAGCTGACGAAGAAAAGTAATCTGGGAGAATTTGAAAGAAAAATACAGGCCTTAGGACGTGTTCAGGTGTTGGTAGGTATTCCACAAGAAAAATCTTCCCGCGATGACAACGGTGATGGTATTACCAATGCCGAATTGTTGTATATTCACACACATGGGATACGACGCAAGGAAATGCGGGATGAAATGAAGTCTGATATGGACAAAGGAAATTCGTACAGCAAAGCATTTTCACTGTATATTCATTCTCACGGATCTCCGCTATGGGGTTCTCCACCTCGCCCAGTTATTGAGCCGGCCATAGAAGCGCACAAGAAGGAAGTATCCTCTCTTATGAAAAGTGGCATGAAAGAATACCTGCAACATAACAAAAGTCTTATTGGGTTGCGCAGAGCAGGCATTTTCGGCGCGACCGTTTCAAAGAGTTGGTTCGATGACCCTCGTAATGGATGGGCACCCAATTCCCCTCTAACTATTAAGAGAAAAGGTTCTGATATTCCATTGATTGATACTGGAGCTTTACGTAGATCTATTACCTACGTCATTCGGGAGGATTAAGATGATAAGTTTGCAGGAAATGCTACATGATCCGGATTTTTGTTCCACGTACCAGATTATTCGCAAGAAAAGCAAATGGGTGGAAGGGGAACAGGTATCTGAGAAGATAACTATTACTGTAGAAGGCATTGCTTTGCCGTCAACAAGTGATGAAATTGAAATGGTTCCGGAAGGAGATCGCCAACATGGATTAAAAACTTTTTATGCTGAAGTACCACTCCATATAACCGATACTAAAGAGACCTCTGATGTATGCGTATATCGTGGTAAGCGGTATAAGCTATTACAAATATTCGATTATCGTGACAATGGTTTCTACAAAGCGATTGGGACATTGGTAGGTGAGGCAGATGGAGTATAAGTTATTACGTAAACTCTTTTGGCAAATGACGGCGGAACTTGTCAAAATGTATGTTGCCGATCCGAACAAGTTTATCCGACTGGAGTATCCTACAGAAGGTCAACCCGATTGGAAGATTGAAGATACTATAGTATTTTTGAACTTAGTAGAGCGGGACGATTCGTATGGGCAACAATTTGAAAGTCAAGACATTACAGAAACTAATACTGTAATACGGCATCGATATAGAACCCGTGTATGGGATGTTGTGTTCACCGCGTATGGACCGAATGCGTATGAACTCGTCAATACACTTAAAGACGGAGTATTTACAGAATCATCTCGGACCTTATTAAGTAAAAACAATGTCTTTTTAGTCCCGGATTTACCGGTATGTCGCCAATCTCCGGAGCTCTTTGCGGGGAAATGGTGGAATCGATGGAATATCATATTATGTTTCAATGAATTATATGAAGCGCAGCCGGAAGATGTCGGACATATAGATACTGTCCAGATTCACGGCAATGCGAACAGATAGGAGGATTTTATGGGAGTACATACATTACCGCTTGAACCGGTGGTAAATATTCTTGTTAATCTGTCGGCACGATCGGCAGTACGTAAGCAGTTTAATCTTGCTCTTTTGATGGGTGATATCGGTACCGTTGATTTTGGCTCAGCTCGTATTAAAACCTATTCTGGCACAACAGAAATGTTGTCAGATGGCTTTACCGTAACGGACCGATTATATAAAGCAGCTGCTTTACTTTTCGGTCAAGGGAAGAAGCCTACCAAAGTAGCCATTGGTAAAGCGGAGAAAACATCCGGGAAAAATATAGAGGACCCCGTAAAAACATTGCAGGCTTGCCGCGAAGAAAATGGTGAATGGTATGTAGGTGTGTATTGCGGAGATATGACAGACGAGCAGATCCTTGCATGCGCTGAATATACGGAGTCGGTTAAACCGGCTACTATTTTCGCATATACCACTAAGGACCCTAAGATTGTAAGTGCAGATGATGGAGGTATCTTTAAAAAAGTTAAGGCCAAGAATTATCGCCGTACATTTGGGCAGTATAGTACTAAGCATACCGATGCTGTTGCTGCTATTATTGGCTGGGCTATGGGTGCAATGACAGGTACTATAGGAAGCGCGTATACGCTTGCTTATAAAACAGAAGTCGGTGTAGAAACGGAAAATGCGTCCAGTGCCTTTTCTTCTCAAAAGGTGGATGTTATTAAAGGAAACAATGGGAATGTATTTATTAACCGAGGGTCCTATTATGACATTTTCGAAGAAGGCACCATGGCGGACGGAACATGGTTTGATGAATTGATTTTCTTGGATAAGTTCCAGAATGATATGCAGCTCGGGTTAATGGATCTGTTGTACCAGAATAATAAAATTGCACAAACAGAATCCGGAATGACGCGGCTTAAGAACGAAGTGAAAGTAGTGTGTGATGATATGAATCGGGTTGGGTTTATTGATTCCGGGGTATGGAAAGCGTCCAGTATTTTAAACTTGAATTATGGGGATACTTTGCCGAACGGATATCTGATTCAATCAGAGCCTATAGATGAACAGTCGCAGGCTGACAGAGATGCCAGAAAGGCCCCGCCGATTTATGTATCTCTTAAGCTGGCGGGAGCTATTCATCATGTTACCGTACAGGTAGATGTTAATCGATAAGGAGGATTATACGAGATGGCACATAGTACATACAGCTTTACCGATGTCACCGCAACGATATCGCACCCGTCATATGGATCTTACAGTATCCAAGGGGAAGGCATTGGCGATATGACAATCAGTAAAACGAATGATCGCACAGCTCATGATGTGGCGGCAGACGGACATATCATGGTCAGTAAGATAGCAGGTAATAACGGCAGTGTCGCGATTAATGCACAACAGACATCGGGATTACATAACTTTTTACAGGGATTGTTCAATTATTGTTGGGGTGCGGCTACAGACGAATGGGCGCAAATTAGCATGACTGTTACCGCTCCAAAAATGAAGAAAACATATTATTGTACCGGTGGAGCTTTTGTGAAGGAACCGGACGAACCGTTTCAGTCACAAGGTCAACGGGTTTCTTGGAATATTTTATTTGCCGATATTCAGCGGATGACAGCATAAGGAGGCACAATTATGAACCGAGAAACAGAAAAAATGATTGAAGTAATGGGACGTAAATTTAAGATTGGTAAATTTGATGCATTTACCGGCAGCTATATCCTTTTTCAGCTATTTGAAAAAATTGTGCCTATGGGATTGGAAGCAAAAATACCTACAGAAGAAGGAAAATCTCTGCAACAGGAATTACCTAAAAATAGGATGGCGATGAATAAAGAAGAATTCGTTAAATTACAACGTGACTGCTTATCCGTCATCAGTGAAGTGCTTCCTGCCGGTCCCCGTCCTATCTTTAACGAAAATGGGTCTTGGGGACTGAATGATATTGAGCATAATACGCCGCTTGTTATTTTACTTACCATTCATGCATTGGCGTTTAATGTCGGCGATTTTTTCGCCGCCGGCGGCTTGACGGAATTGCAGTCGAGCCTTGCCGGTTTATTCCCTGTGAGTTCGCAAATCTAAATGCATGGGTATACGCTCCCGTTTTGGAAAAAATGTGGAAACAGCATGAACTCTGGGATGGGACGTATACCTTTTCTGATTTGTTAGATGCACATGAAATGATTTTGGTTACGCATGAAAACCAGCGACGTGCTGAAGAGTGGCAGCGAAAACAGGAGGATTTACCGTGATAGGAGACGTTATCCAAGAATATTTGGTAAGGCTTGGCGTAGATATAGATAAGCCTGCGTTTAATGAAATAAATAAGACTATCAACACCACAACCAGCACTATTGAAGCCGCTACAGGGAGATGGTCAAAAGATTTCATAAAAGCGTCCGGATTAATTACAACGGCGTTAGCTGGTATTACAACAGCCGTTGCCGGTGTAATGAAGGCGGCAGCCAGTCAAGACCTAGCAATGGAAAAATTGTCCCGTCGAATGATGGTAAGCAAAGATGCGGCATGGGAAATGAAGAAGGCAACAGATGCATTAGGTGAATCTGTTAGCGATATCGTTATTACCCCGGAATTGATGGAACGCTATCAAAAACTGGTAGCTGACGGTAGCCGAATGAAAGTAGGCGGTGATTTCGCGGAAACAATGAAAGGGTTCCGTGATTTAATGTTTGAGTTTACCAGACTGAAGCAGGAAGTATCCTATGCCATGACATGGGTAGGGTATTATTTGCTTAAATACTTAAATCGGCCACTTGCAGAAGCACAAGCTCGATTCCGGGCTTTTAATGATAGCTTTGTTCGGAATATGGCGTCTTGGACGGAAAAGCTGGCACGAGCTCTAGTGTATATCATCAATATTGGACTGCATTTTTTTGATTTAATTAAGTCAATTATCACCTCTGTGTATGAGTTGTGGAATGCATTCCCTAAGGGAGTTAAAATTGCCATTGCTGCCTTAGGTACCCTATTTGCGTTTGTTAAAATGTCGCCGTTCGGGCGCATGCTTGCTCTTGTCAGTGCGTTATTCCTGTTGATAGATGATTATTTCGGCCATTTTGAAGGTAAACAGGCACTATTCGGCAAATATTGGGAGAAGCTGCACGCATTTATTGAAGTCGCCAAACAAAAAATTATTGAGTTTGCTCATGCTGCAGAGCCGATACTTGAGAAATTTATTGAGTATGTTTTTATTGCAGCAGATAAGTTAGCTCAATTTGGCAAGTGGATTGCGGAAACAGCAGCACAGATTAAGGACTCTACTGCATTTAAAGAGTTTTGCGATACCATGGAGCGATTGGGGAATGCTCTTTATGCATTGGGAGCAGGCGTTATTGATGAAGTCATTACTTGCATTGAAGGGTTAAAAGATTCCATGGGACGGAATGAGACTGGAGAGAAGTTTACCGCGCTCATGGATACTCTATGGAAGATATTCTTGAGTTTGGTTGATGCAATTTCTTATTGTATTGAAGCTATTACGAATTGGCTATCTTGGCTAGGTAAAACTGAAGAAGTGCGTGATTTTTTTGATGCCGTAGCGGAATTGCTCTCTGTAGTACTGGAGCTCGCTGAAGCCATTTTAGATTTAGTACGCACTGTGTTTAGAGAGTTCTTCGGCGTTATGGACGATACGGAACCGATATTTAGTTTCCGGGAAGCCATAAAGACCGTTGTAAAGATTATTACGGCTATGATTAGGGTCGTTGCGTTTGTTACTAAGGCGTTGGCTAAGTTTTTAAAGATGATGGCGTCAAATACCTTGTTCCGTGAGTTTTGGAGCGGGTTAGGGAAGGCTGTAAAAACTTTTGGCGGCATCATTGATAATGTCATTACCCTTGCACTCAAGAAAGTAGGTAAGTTTGGACGGGCCTTGCTGTGTCTCATAAAAGGCGATTTTGCGGGGGCATATGCCATTGTATCCGGCGGTTCTACGGCACCCGGAAAAGGAAATGCCGGAGAATCGGCCGCTGAAATGGCAGAGTACTTGATTGACAACGGTGTTCCGGTAATTGCGGCTATGGGGATAATGGGCAACATAGGCGGAGAATCTGGATATGATCCAACGGCATACAATCCTAATGATAACGGGGCACCTTCGGGTGGATTAGCACAATGGCATGCCGAACGATTCGACCAATTGCAAGCATTTGCAGCCGACCGTGGAACGGATTGGACGGATAGAAAAACGCAATTAGATTTCTTGCTTTATGAATTACAGACTAATTATGCAGATGTATATGAACGCATGAAACATGCAAATAGTGTCGAAGAGGCTACAGAAATTTTCCTGCGATGGTTTGAGAAACCGGAAAACCCGGATGCGGTACTAGGAGAAAGAATAGCTAATGCCCAAGCCGTCCATCAGGAAGTAATCGCGCGTGCTAATCGGCCTTCGGTATCGTCACAACCAATTACAGCTGAGACGGCAATTCCGAATCCGCTGCAGAAAATAGATGACACATATAACCAAGTATCCCTAAATGGCAGTATGTGGGGGGCAAATAATTTTATGGATGCTGCAAGACGGGCACATCATAGTCTGAACAGGATGGCCGCACAGGTAGCCTCTGTTGTTAACGGCTACAACCCTGCTTATGCAGGCGCTAATACTGTGACATATCATATTTCTGTCGGTGATGTGAATGTAGCGCAGACCAATGCAAATCCACAAGAAATCGGACATGCTGTTGCCAATGAAATCTTAAAGCCGTTAAATCAACGGGGAGAATATATTTTACAAAACCGCGTGTTAACCGGAGGACCGAATGTTGTATAAGAGAGGTGGTGGCTATGGGGGTTGTAGGTAAAGGGCTTTCCGTAGATGGAGCTCTGTATTTCCATGATGTGATTACCGGCAAGGAACCGTTGGAGTGCATGGAATTTTCCCGGCAGATAGCCAGACTTACAGGAAATTACACATTACTCAACTTAGCTACCGGGTATGATAATTTAGATAAATTTTTGTTTCGAATGCCGTCGTGGCCCATTGGCGGCATTTATTTTGATGGTGTTATGAGAACGGAGCATATACGTCGTATTAAGCCTACACAATATCCCGTACAGACAGGTGTACAAATGACGGACCACGCTATCGTGGAACCGGCTGAACTTACCATTGACGTTATGATGAGTGATGCGGAAACTGACACGTACATGTCAACGGATCCGTTACTTAATGCCATGTATCAGGCTGTACAGAATATTAAAATGTATAATAACTTTCAATCGCTGGTTTCCAGACCTGCCATGCAAGGTGATGGAAGGGCTGCCAAGACATGGGAGATGTTGGTGTTAATGCAAGTGTCTCGTGTGCCTATTACAGTGGAAACACGATTGGGAACATACATTAATATGGTGATTGAAGAATTGTCGTCACCTGATGATGTAATGACGCTACATGCATTCCGTTGCACTGTGAGACTTCGAGAAATTTTCTTTGCTGAAGTGGCAGAAACACAAACAAGTGCGAGAGCAGCTGCGACGAAAGATGCCACTAATGGAGGACAGCAACCGGTGCAGACCGGAGATGGTGTGAACAAAACTGCTCTAGCTGCGGGTGCCGGAAAACTTGGAATGGGGTGATGTCTATGTATTCTATTGTGCCAATATCCGATATTCCCAATAATACCTTCTCCAGTAAAATACCGGTGGACGGGAAGAATCTGACACTGACATTCAGGGTTACCTATAATGAGTTGGCAAAGTACTGGCTGATAGACATCAACGATACCAACGGTAATGTGTTGATTCGGGGACTTCCTGTGATTCCTGCTCAGAATATTCTGGAATCATATCAATATATGCAGATTGGCAGTGCGTATATTTTGCCGAGGACAAAAGTTAAGGAGCAATGGCCAACGGCAGGAACACTGTCATCTGATTGGTATTTAGTTTGGAGTGATACCTATGGCTACAGAAACTAATGAGACGGCGACACAGGAACGGAAAGGCCGCTTATATGGTCGCAAGTGGAAAATTACGATATTTAAGCCGGCATATAAACAAGACGAAAACGGAAAAACGGTCAGAGATACTGAACATGATACCGCTATTGATGTATCCGCTCTTCGATGCGTATTCCAGACTAAACAAAACATCGAATCTACTGCTATCTTGTGTACATTGGCCATTTACAATATGAATGCAGCCACCGAAGGAAGTGTTTTGACTGAAGGGTTTCAGGTCAGTATTGAAGGGGGATATCAGGAAGGCCAGTATGGAGAAATCTTTACCGGTGATATTGTTCAGATTTTCAGAAATCGAGAAAATGGAGTTGATTACCGACTTGAGATTATTGCTTTGAAAGGTATGTTAATGTTTAATGCCAACTATGTTCGGTCGACACTGGCCGCAGGTAGTACCCCGCGAGCTATTGCAGAAGCTGTGGCCCAAAGTGCCGATACGCCGATGAGAGTGGGTGAAGTTAGTGAGAATTTAAAACAGGAAGCTCTTCCTCGCGGTAAAGTATTGTTCGGTACTCCAGCCAAATACTATACTGATTTGTGTGTTGGAAATGATGCTCATTTTTGGGAAGATGAAGACGGCAAGGTAATCATTAAAAAAGTTGATGATGAAATTCCTGAAGATAAATGTCTATCTCTTACTCCGGTTACAGGATTAGTCGGTACGCCGGTATACAGTGATGACGGGATTCATATCAAAATGCTGCTGGATTGCCGGGTCAAACTATATACCCTTATTAAAATAGATAATGACATTATTCAACGGCAAGCCATGCAAATTGATGTGAACGGCAAAGAAAACAATAATCAGTTGCCGCAACAGTATCAGTTTGATAAAGATGGTGAATATCAGGTTTTTTCGGTAGCTCACTCGGGGGATACATGGGGAGATACTTGGATAACAGAGATTGTTGGTATTGGTCGTAATGGTCGGAAAGGATTATTGACTGCTGTGCAAAATGCGGAGCAAAGCACACGATAGGAGGAAATTTGCATGATACACATGCCCGAACGCATGCAGGATATTATCGAATATCAGCGACGTGTAAAAGAATCATTGGGAATTGATTTACGGGTAGCCGCTCCCGGGATTATTCAGTCTGTAGATTATGAGAAACAGACCTGTACGGTGCAACTGGCTATTCGTGAACAACTGAATTATAACGGTGACCTACAGTGGTTAGATATTCCCGTCTTACCGGATGTCCCTTTCTTTATTTATTCCGGGGGAGGGTATTGCTTAACTCTACCTGTGAATGCCGGAGATGAGTGTTTGATTGTTTTTGGCGATACCTGTATTGATGCATGGTGGCAATCCGGTGGCGTACAAAATCAGATTGATCATCGCCGACATGATTTATCGGATGGATTTGCTATTGTCGGCTTTAGAAGTCAACCTAATCGGGTGAATGGCTTTTCGTCCGATTCCGCCCAACTCCGCAATACTTCCGGAAGTGCTTGCATTGAAATTGCCGGAGATACTATCAATATCCGCAGTTCTAATACAACCATTGATGGTGTGTCCTTTTTAGGGCATACCCACAAAGGAGTAGAAACTGGTGGCGGCAACACGGGAGGTGTTAATGCATGATATATCGAAAACTGGATAAAGATGGAGACTATATTTTCGGTAGCAATGGTAATGCCTATATTTCAGGGACACTTGCCGTGCGTCAAGCTGTAGTGACCAGATTGAGATTATTACTATATGAATGGTGGGAAAATTTGGAAGACGGGCTTCCGCTTTGGCAACAAATTATTGCACAAAGAGATATCGCACAGGCAGAAAAGATAATACAAGACCGTATCATAAAGACTCCACATGTTATGTCTTTAGTGACGTTTGATGCAGTATGGGATAACCAATATCGACATCTTACTATATTGGCATCTATTATGACTGAATATGGACAAATAGAATTAAATGAGGTGGTGAGTTAATGGCATATACAGGTCCTTATATAGATGATGCAGGATTACATATTCCTTCTTATGCGGATATACGGGATGATTTAATAGAGCAGTTTAAACGTATTTACGGACAAGATATTTACCTGGCTAATGATAGCCAAGACTATCAAATGATTTCTATTTTTGCATTAAAAACGTATGATACGATGCAGTTGCTACAGATTGTATATAATAACCGTAGTCCGAAAACTGCCGTAGGAACTGCGTTAGACAGTATCGTGAAACTCAATGGAATCACACGTAAAAAGGCAAGCTACAGTACTTGCGTGGTAACTGTTGTTGGTGATGTAGGTACTGTAATTGCAGAGGGTGTTGTGGAAGACACTGCCGGACAAAAGTGGAGTTTGCCGAAAAATATTACTCTGATTGCAAATGAAACGGAAGTTACGGTTCAATGTAATATGTTGGGAGCCATTGAAGCTGCTATAGGTGCTATCAGTAAAATAGTGAACCCTCAGAAAGGGTGGATATCTGTGACGAATAAGGTACCTGCTGTTGTTGGTAATCCGATTGAAACGGATGAACAGCTGCGATACCGGCAATCTATCAGTGTGGCAATACCCAGTCAAAACATGATAAACAGTATTATTGCCGGTATCGCCAGCGTGAATGGTGTTACCCGGTATAAAGTATATGATAATGATACAAACGAAACTGATGGAAATGGTGTACCGGGTCATACTATTGCAGCAATTGTTGAAGGCGGGTCTGATAAGGATATTGCAGAGCAAATTTATCTGCGAAAAGGACCTGGGGGAGGAACCTACGGAACAACAAGTACTACATATATTAATGCGGATGGACTTCCTAATGTTATCCGATTTTTTAGACCGATATATGTTTCAATTGATGTGGAAATTAGAATTAAACCCAATTATGGATATACTAGTATAACGAAGGATACAATCAAGCAAAACATTGAAGCGTACCTTAAAAGTTTGGATATAGGCGGAGATGTATCCATAATGGGGCTATTAACTACGGTTTCCGGAGTCGTTGTACAAGCAAAACATCCTGAATTTTCGTTGAAAGAGATAAAGGCTAATAGACACGGTACTAGTCCGGGGGATGTAGATATTGCGATTGCATTCAATGAAGTAACAACAGTAGGGACAATTACTGTTGTGGAGGTATCTTAATGGCGCTTATTGACAATTATTTAAAGTTAATTACCAGCCAACACATGAACCAACCTAAATACAGGAAAATGTTAGAGTCTTTGTTGCGATATAGTGATGATATTTTTTCGCTTGCCGTTACCCTTGATGATGAGTTTGATATTGGGTTGGCTACAGGAATGCAGGAGGATATTCTAGGCGTTTTAGTTGGTATGAATCGTACTCTTAATTTTCAACCGGAAAAATATTTATCGCCTGTTCTTGATAATGCCGCGTATCGCACATTGCTACTGGCAAAAATTGCACAGAATATGTGGACAGGCGGCATATTAGATTTACGAGAATTATGGCATTCTTTGTTTGGTTCGGGAATTATTATACAAGATAATCAGAACATGACTATTGATGTGATTATTGTTGGAGAATTTGTTACTCAAATCATAAAAAATGCAATTAAAGAAGGGTATATTATTCCCAAACCTCTGTCAGTAAGAGTTAATGCTTATTATTCAGATGGACCCGTATTTGGGTATGACATGGAAACTAGTATGATAAGAGGGTTTGATCATGCAAAGTGGATGGAAACAGAAACAATTGAATCTTTTGCTTACGATGTAGTAGATGAGGTTAAGAAATTATATGGATATGATCATGGTTATTGGACGTAAAGGAGAATATGATGGCTAATACTAATTTTAAAATTTTCAATGAAGATAATTCAACGGATAAGACTTACAACGATAGTGAATATTCACAGGCTACACAACGACAAAGTGGCGTTATCCCTGGAATGGCATTAAGTCGGTTACACAATAAACTGTATTTACAAGTATCGACTATGGCGAAAGCTATAGCCGATTTTTTAGTGAATCAAGGCTTTGATTGCTATGACAATAAATCGAATGAAATATCGCAAAATCTAGAAAAAGCTATTAAAAAGTTTACCGCAGTGGATATTTCCTCATCCTTGAAAGCCCACGATGAATCTGCAGACGCACATAAATCTCAATTCGCACTGTATCAAAAAGTTGCCACTCTCGGCGAAGACATTATCAAGAAACTTGCACTTACGACAACAATAACCGCTATATCATCATTGCAAGAAAACAGTTGGTTCGGTCAGCTGCTGAAAATGGTATTGACTGCCAGCGGTGTACGCTATAGCTTAAATGCCAACGGATACGTAAATTTCGGTTCTTTTTTTGGAGGGGTTATGGTGCAGTGGGGAGATGGAGCCGTATCGGGAGCATCTACAGCCGTTACCTTTCCTGTTTCTTTCGCTGAAAACTGTTATCAGGTTTTAGCAGGGGATATCGGCGGTGAAGCGCATTCACTAGGAGCAACCGGCAACCGAACGCAATTGGTAATTTATAACGCTACACAAAAACCTGTGTCATTTCGGTATATTGCGATTGGTAAGTAGAAGGGAGAAAAAATGGAAAAAGACTATGTATTTATTGTAAACGCTGACGGCGTACGTCAGACATCATATCTCGCTGGTATTCACGGCGACAGCTATGAGGAAATTGAGACAAAAGCGAAGAAGGATTATCCGGATTGCAAAATGTATCGTGGTGGGCAAGACATGCAAGATGAGTTCTTAGCAGGGAAGGCTTTCAATGGGAAAAAATTCTTTGTACTGGATGCACCTGCACCTACACGCACAAAGGCAGAAGAAATAGAGATAATCAAAGCCGAGTATGAGCCCCGATTTCAGAGACTCAGAGATGCAATTATGCAACGAGCATTAATCGGAGGAACGTATGCCGACATTCAAGCACAGTATAAAAAACTGACAGCCGAAATGGCTACTAAAATAAAGGCGGTGAAATAATATGGATCTCACATCGAATGTGCCGGTTAAGTACTATTGTGAATATTGCGGCAGTGAATTGCTTGATCCCGATCGCTGCCCTATTGAGGATTGCGTGCATAATGTTATTCTCGATGTGCTTGCTGAAGAAAACAAAACTACGGAGGACAGTAAATGATGGATTGGCTTGCGATTATCAGCTCCATAACAGCACCTTTGTTAGTGTTAGGAGCTGTTTTTAATTTTTCGGTTATCAAGCCGCTCAATACGGCAATAAGAAGCTTGAATGAAGCTATCGCAGCTATGCGGGCGCAGCTGCATGAAGTCGATGAAAAAAGGCAACACATGGCAGAACGGCTGGCAAAGGCAGAAGCTTCCGCGGCATCGGCCCATCATCGTATAGATGGACTGGAAACAAGGATACATCGTCATGATAGACAAAATTAATATTGCAGATTTACTGGTCATTACCGGTCTTGTTGCGGGATTGGTAATGGCTATTTTATTTGGCCTGAATGAGCTGGCCATGTCGATAGCTAGCGGCCTTTTGGGCTATATCGGCGGCGCCAAGACGGCTGTACATAAAGAGAAAGGGGGTGAAGACAAATGAGAGAAGTAACACTACAAGAGTTAAAGCAACTTGCGCGTGATGCGTACTGGGACTTGTGGAACGGGGCTCGTAGCCTAGACCGTGACGTTAAATTATATCTGCACTGGACGGCGGCACGGTATGACCAGACGTTTGACGAGTATCACATAAACATCACTGGCGACGGCAGGGTGTTCGTATCAACCGATAACCTTGCCGAAGTGAAATCGGCAACATACAGACGGAACACCGGCAGTATCGCTATTACGCTTTGTTGCGCATATGACGCTGTAGGGCCTGACGACCTTGGACCGTATCCGCCGACAGAAGCGCAGATTAACGCAGCCGCACAGGTCATCTGCGTACTTGCTGACGCCCTTGATTTGACTATCGATTTGGATCGGGTAATGACGCATGCCGAAGCAGCAGACAACGAGGACGGCCTTAATACGCATGAAGATTACGGACCGAACTCCACGTGTGAACGCTGGGACCTTTGGGTCTTACGGCAGGGTGAAGAACCCGGCACAGGCGGTCAGCAGATGCGCGGCAATGCTAACTGGTACCGGGGTCAAGGGCTTTTGAAAAATGCTTAAAACGGGAAAAAAGTTGCTCCCATTTTCATAATATTTTGTTAATCGAAAGAGAGGAAGAATTATGAACAAGAACGAAATTTTAAATGTCATCGCAAAAGAAGCAGTAGCAGCAGTAAAGGAACAGGCGGCAGCCTCGCTGGCAAGCCTGAGTGCGGACGAACTGCGGCCGCTGATTATGCAGCAAATCAAGGTTATCACGGACCCGCTTGAAGCTGAAATCAAGACGACATCTTCTGTTTGGGTACGAATCCGCAATCGCATCTACATCAGAATTATCAACTCAGCTGTAGACAATATAATTCAAGCAATTCAGGACGGCTTGACTGAGCTGTCAAAGAAATAGGAAAAAGGCTCCCCGACAATCGGGGAGCCTTATTTTTGTGCAAAAAATGAGTCAGCAAATAAATGCTGGCTAAGGGGCTAGCCATTGTCTATACTTTATTGTAGCACAGACTACTTTGAATAAGCATAATATAAATATGCATTGTATAGGCCGAGGTCTTTCAATAATATCTGACCACATTTTGACAACACACTAATCAAAAATATAAGGAAATATAGAGAATTCCACATAATAAAGAATGTTGATTCTAAGCCGTTTTATGATAAAATAGCTATTGTTAGACAGGCGTTAAAAGGACTCAAAATCAAGCGATGAATAGTCGTGTGGGTTCAAGTCCCACCTCCGGCACCAAGTAAAATAGCGCCCTGAAGGGGCGCTGTTTTTATTTTATCCTTTTTATAAAAAGGTCGTATAAGGAATCTCGTTTTCTCTGATTTCCGCTTATGATATACTGAACAGACAGAAGTTTTTAAGGAGGATACATTTCATGTTTAATATAGGCATGAGTGAAATGATACTAATCTTTATCGTCGCCCTTATTGTGTTCGGTCCCGATAAGCTTCCGGAAATTGCCCGCACTCTCGGCAAAAGTGCCCGTGAATTAAAGAAAGCCGGCGATGATCTTGTTGAAGCGGCGACGGATACAAAGCGTGCTGCCGATATTGAAGTGGTGGGAGTCCGGGAATCACTCAGTAAGTTTAAAGAAGCGCAGGCCATGTTGAAGGACGGTTTTGAAGAAGGAGAAACAGCTGCAGCCTCTGCCGTGCAGGCTGCGGCAGAAGAAGCCGCACAGGCGAGTGTAAACAATGATATAATAGCGCCTGCCAGAACGGATGTCTCTGTCGCCGGACGGGACGCAAAAGAAACCATCTTGGCGGAGGCTATTGTGGCGGAAAAGGAGAAGGATTTTGGGAGATAAGGTTATTCAGGAAATGCCTTTACGCGATCACTTGCAGGAGTTTCGGAAACGTATCAGTATCTGTCTGGCCGTTGTCGGCGCAGCATCTTTTGCCTGCTACGGGTATGTGGATGATATTATTGCCCTCTTGTCGGGACCTGCGGAAAAGCTGTATTTCATGAATCCGGCAGAAGTTTTTTTTACATATGTGGAAATTGCCGTCTATGCAGGCGTTCTCGTGACATTACCCGTTCTTCTTTATGAGCTTTGGGCGTTTATCGCTTCCGCTTTATGGCCTGAAGAGAAAAGGGTGGTGCTGCTCATCCTGCCGGCAGCGGTTCTTCTTTTTTATGTCGGTCTTGTTTTTGCGTATTACTTCGTTGTCCCGGCGGCGGTCGGCTTTTTTATCGGTTTCGCGACGCAAACATTACAACCTATGTTTTCTTTGGAAGCGTACTTGTCCTTCATCATGGCCCTGACCCTGCCTTTCGGATTTATTTTCGAGTTGCCCCTCGTCGTCATCTTTCTGGCAAAACTCGGCCTCGTATCGGGTGAGTTTTTGCGGTCAAAACGAAAAATACTCATCGTCATATCCTTTGTTTTTGCGGCTATCGTCTCGCCGACGACGGATGTTATTACGCAATCGCTTATTGCCGTGCCTCTTATTGTCCTTTATGAAATCAGTTTATGGATTGTCCGGTTTACCATGCATAAATAAATCTTGTATACAGTATTTATGAAGGCCGCCCCTTTTGTACGGGGCGGTTCTTTTGTTATAATAAACGAGTAAGTTCGTGCCGGTATACACAAAGAAAGTACCATCATCTCTATGACAGCAGGAGGTCTTATTACATGAAAAAAATTAATTCGGTTTTAGTTGCGAACCGCGGTGAAATCGCTATTCGTGTATTTCGCGCCTGTAACGAACTCGGCATCCGCACGGTAGCCGTTTACTCCAAAGAAGATTCTCTGTCACTGCACCGTTTCCGTGCCGATGAATCTTACTTGGTCGGTAAGGGTAAGAAACCGGTTGACGCATATTTGGATATTGAAGATATTATTCGCATCGCCCATGAACACGAAGTTGATGCTATTCATCCGGGTTACGGATTCCTCTCGGAAAATTCGGAACTTGCTAAACGGTGTCATGAAGAAGGTATCGTCTTTATCGGTCCGAAGGTGGAACATCTTATCATGTTCGGCGACAAGATCAATGCCCGTATTCAGGCTAAAAAAGCGGGTATTCAGTTTATCCCCGGCAGCGACGGCCCCGTTATGAATTATGCCGAAGTAGAACGCTTTGCCAAAGAAGTGGGCCTGCCGATTATGCTTAAAGCCGTTAATGGTGGCGGTGGCCGCGGGATGCGTATGGTCGACAAAATGGCCGACCTCAAGGAAGCATATGAACGCGCTAAGTCCGAAGCGAAGCTCGCTTTCGGCAACGATGAAATCTACCTGGAAAAATGTATTATCAATCCGAAGCACATAGAAGTTCAGATCATGGGTGACGAACACGGCAATGTCATTCACCTCTTTGAACGGGACTGCTCCATTCAGCGGCGTCATCAGAAGGTTGTAGAAATTGCGCCGGCGTTCTCTTTGTCGACGAAGCTGCGCCGGGATATTTGCGATGCGGCGTTGAAACTGATGAAGAATGTCAATTATGTCAACGCGGGTACGGTTGAGTTCCTCGTGACAGATGACGAAAAATTCTACTTTATCGAAGTTAACCCGCGTGTACAGGTAGAACACACGGTTACGGAAATGGTTACGGGTATCGACATTGTCCAGACACAGATTAAAGTGGCTGAAGGCTATGCTTTGGACAGCGAGGAAATCGGCATTAAAAGCCAGGACGCAATCCAGTGTATCGGCAATGCGATTCAGTGTCGTATTACGACGGAAGACCCTGTAAACGGGTTTATGCCCGATTCCGGTAAGATCATTGCCTACCGCAGCGGCGGCGGTTTCGGGGTTCGCCTCGACAGCGGTAACGCTTATACGGGTGCCATTATTACGCCGTATTACGACTCGTTGCTCGTAAAGGCTACGACCTATAATCTCACTCATGCCGGCGCCGTACAGAAGATGATTCGTGTCTTAAAAGAATTCCGCATTCGCGGCGTTAAGACGAATATCGGATTCCTTATCAACGTTCTTTCGAACGATCTCTTTATCAGCGGCCGGTATGATGTTAACTTCATTGATGAACATCCGGAACTCTTTGATCTGCCTGTAACACATGATCGCGGCACAAGGCTTTTAAAGTATATCAGTGGCACGACAATTAACGGATATCAAGGTTCAGGCCGCCAGGAAAAGCCGGAATTTGAGCCGCTTGAATTGCCGGTTACACCGAAAGGGGATTTCCCGAACGGCACGAAGCAGGTCTTTGATGAATTAGGTGCTGAAAAATTCTCGCAGTGGATTCTGGATCAAAAGAAAGTCCTTTTTACAGATACGACTATGCGTGATGCCCATCAGTCTTTACTGGCAACGCGTGTGCGTTCCGTCGATATGCTCCGCGTTATGGATGCGGCCGCCAAAAAGATGCCCGAACTCTTTTCTTTTGAATGCTGGGGCGGCGCGACATTTGACGTTGCCTATCGGTTCCTTTATGAAGATCCGTGGGTGCGCCTGCGCGAAATGCGTGAAAAGTCCCCGAATATTCTCTTACAGATGCTTATCCGCGGCGCGAATGCCGTCGGTTATACGAGTTATCCTGACAATGTTGTTAAAAACTTTGTTGACCTTACGGCAAAAAACGGTATTGATATATTCCGTATCTTTGACAGCCTGAACAGTCTCGACAATATGTATGAAACGATTCAGGCCGTACGCGAAACGGGTAAGATTGCCGAAGTGGCTCTTTGCTATACGGGCGATATTCTCGATCCGCAACGACCGAAGTATAATCTCGCCTACTATGTGAAAATGGCTAAGGAACTGCAGAATGCAGGTGCCAATATCATTGCCATTAAAGATATGGCGGGGCTGCTCAAGCCGGAAGCGTCGTATCAGCTTGTCGCCGCATTGAAAGACGCCGTTACGTTGCCGATTCACCTGCATACGCATGACGGTTCCGGCAATGGTGTAACAACATACTGCCGTGCTATTGATGCAGGCGTTGATATTGTTGACGTCGCACTCTCTTCTATGGCGAGCGGTACGAGCCAACCGAGCATGAATACGCTGTACTACGCGTTGAGCGGCAAAGAACGTCGTCCCGATATGAGTATCGACAATATGGAAGAAATGTCCCGGTATTGGGCAACCGTACGCCCGTACTATAAGGGTGTCGATAAAGCGGAGCCGTATTCCAATACGGAAGTATACCAGCATGAAATGCCGGGCGGACAGTTTTCCAATCTTCGCCAGCAAGCAAAGGCAGTCGGCCTGGGTGAACGTTGGAATGAAGTTAAGAAGATGTATCATGATGTGAATATGATGTTCGGCGATATTATCAAGGTGACGCCGTCGTCTAAAATCGTCGGCGACATGACCTTATTCATGGTACAGAATGACTTGACGGAAAAAGATATTTACGACCGCGGAGATACACTTGATTTTCCGCAGTCTGTTGTAGAATTTTTTGAAGGCCGTATCGGCATCCCTTATCAGGGGTTCCCGGAAGAACTGCAGAAGATTATTCTCAAAGGAAAGAAACCGTTAACAGAACGTCCGGGTAAAGTTTTGCCGCCGGCCGACTTCGAAGCAATTGCGAAAAAACTTGAAGATGCAGGTTACGGCCATACGCCGGAAGACGTAAACGCGTACTGCCAGTATGCAAAGGTTTTTACGGACTATAGTGAACGTCTCAAAGAATTCGGAGATGTAAGCGTTCTCGATACGCCGACCTTCTTCTTCGGTATGAAGAAAGACGAAGAAGTCCATGTTGAAATAGAAAAAGGTAAGGATCTCGTCATTACTTTAGTCAACATCAGCGATCCCAATGATGACGGCGTTCGTACAATTACGTTCATGTTTAACGGTGCCGAACGCGAAATCCGCGTACAGGACAAGAGCGTGGATATGACTGCCGTTGCGAAGAAAAAAGCTGACCCGACCAAGCCGGGCGACATAGGCGCGACCCTTTCCGGGTCTGTTGTCAATATTCTTGTCTCGAAGGGCCAGAAAGTAAAGAAGGGCGAGCCTCTTGTCGTTACGGAAGCAATGAAGATGGAAACGACCATTACCTCGCCTATTGAAGGTACGGTTGCGGATATTCATGTTGTGAAAGGACAGGCGATCATTTCCGGGGACTGCCTTGTTGAAATTAAAGGGTAAGGAAAAAACAAACCGTGTATTCATTCGGATACACGGTTTGTTTTTTATGTAAGTAAAATTTTTCGGTTTTTATCGGTACAGGTTTGTAGTCTGTGCCGGCTTATGCCGTCGCACGGCAACGCTGATAGCAAGAAGGATGATCCCTGCGACGATAAAAATGTAGTGCATGCCGGCGGCCGTGGCGATGAAAGCGCCCAATAGAGGACCGATGAAAGATCCCAGTTGTTGTGCCGAGAAGAGAAGCCCGAAGACTCTGCCTTTGGCGTTGTTCGGGGTCGACTTGGCGAGGATGGCATTGATGGACGGGTTGATGCCTGAAAAGAAAAGACCGACACAGAACTGAGCCGTCGCAAAGAGAAAAAGCGTGTGCGGTATGGACTGTACGACGGCAATAATACCGGCGAGAGTGAGGGCGCAGATCAGGGAATTGTAGAACCCTTTGTGTTGCCCGAACCGGCCCCAGAGGGGCGCCGCAGCGGCGCCGGCAAAACCGCTCAAAGAGAAGACAAATCCCGCCTTCATAGCTATATTTTCGGAACTGCCCGTTAACTCTTCTATATACGTTGCCATGACCGGTTGGACCAGGAGAATAGTCATTTGGACAAAGACGGCAAAAGTAAGCATGTCTCGAATGACGGGCGATTTAAAGATACTGAATTCTTTTTTAGTGCAAGCACCGGTAGTTCCATCCGAGGCTGATATTTGCAGCGGTTCTTTAATAAAGATAAAAAGCATGAGGAAATTGATAAAAAGAGCGCCTGCCGCCAGAAAGAAGGACATGCGCATACCGAAAATCTCCGCTAAGACGCCTCCGAAGAGAGGCCCGATGACACTGCCTGCCGTAAGGGAGCCTTGCATAACACCGAGACAGACGCCGAGCTTCTGCGGCGGAGCATAAGAGGTCATAATAGCCAGCTCCATCGGCCAGAGACCGGCAGCGAAGCCTTGAAACATGCGCATCAATGTAAGTTGTATCGGGCCGGTGACGATACCGCCGAGAAAATAACTGACTGCGAGGAGTATGCTGGCTCTCAACGCCATGAGCTTTTTGCCGCGCCTGTCTGCCATCTTTCCCCAAACGGGAGCCATCACGGCACTGATTACAAAAGATGCCGAAAAGACGATGCCCGACCAGAGATGTACATCTGCCGCCCGTACGCCCAACTCTCTTGTCAGGTAGATAGGAAGGAAAGGCATAATCATAGTATAGCTTGATGACATAAAGAGAACATTGCATGTCAAGACGACAAGGCATGTTTTCCAATTCATGAATTCACACTTTCTGAAAAAATATATAATAACTAATTTATTATAAATGCCGGCTGTGCTTATTGCAAGGCGGCTTATCTTCCCTTTTGCAGTATATATGTAGGTTTGTCAAACATATGTTACACTTCGCCGGATAAATTCCATCAGAACAGC
>ERZ773063.251-NODE-251-length-36156-cov-5.576244_pt1 | contig 36156 bp, 35 predicted proteins | sample MGYA00580625_ERZ773063 | MGnify/ENA primary metagenome ERZ773063 (study PRJEB29015, sample SAMEA2738022) | human oral metagenome | biome: human oral; feature: human-associated habitat; material: dental | place: China | collected 2042 ... | reverse complement strand
CATGGTGGCGTGCAAACGTTAAGAACAACCAAAACTGGCGTGATTACATGAACAAGCTTGAAGGTAAAACTGACGGCGAATTGCAATTGTACCAAGTCTACAATGCTATCAACAAGTACGCTGATGAGAATGCTATCTACTCTATCGATGTCGGTAACTCTACTCAAACATCAACTCGTCACCTCCACATGACACCTAAGAACATGTGGCGGACATCTCCACTCTTTGCGACCATGGGAATTGCCTTGCCTGGTGGAATCGCTGCTAAGAAAGATAACCCAGATCGCCAAGTATGGAACATCATGGGCGACGGTGCCTTCAACATGTGCTACCCAGATGTGATCACCAACGTTCAATACGACCTTCCAGTCATCAATGTTGTCTTCTCAAATGCTGAGTACGCCTTCATCAAGAACAAATATGAAGATACTAACAAACACTTGTTTGGTGTGGACTTTACTAATCCTGACTATGCGAAAATTGCAGAAGCACAAGGTGCAGTTGGCTTTACAGTAGACCGTATCGAAGACATCGATGCTGTTGTCGCAGAAGCTGTGAAACTTAATAAAGAAGGTAAAACAGTTGTTATTGATGCTCGTATCACACAAGATCGTCCATTGCCAGTAGAGGTATTGGAATTGGATCCAAAACAACACTCTGAAGAAGCAATAAAAGCATTCAAAGAAAAATACGAAGCTCAAGAACTGGTGCCATTCCGCCTCTTCCTGGAAGAAGAAGGGCTGCAATCACGCGCTATTAAATAAGTTCTGTAAAAAATAGCTTGAAATTTTCAAGCTATTTTTTAATATGTAGATGAGATATTTTCACGTTGTTGTAGTAGTTTATTGATGATGAAGAGTTCAAAATCATACTTATTCAAATCCCAGTTGAAATAAGATGATCTAGTGATATCAAGAAAAATTGGTTCTAGTTTACCAGTTTCTTTAATTTGATTGTCTAGTTTATTTTTTAACTTTTTGTATAACTCATTATTATTTTTTTCGATAAGTTTATAATGTGAAAAATCATTTAAAAAATAGAAGTAGTTTGCATCTAATAGTGGAGATTTCCCATTCATTGAATTAGGAGGGGTAGAAATTAGGCTATCTAATTTGGAAGAAAGTTTCTTCAATACAATTTTGTATCTAGGATTCAAATCATTTTTTCTTTTTTTATCTTGTATATCTTGTATATAATGAGCAACACTGCAAATAGTAAAATAATCTTTAGAATGAAGTTCAAGAATTTCACACAAAAACTGAGAAGATAATTTTTTTTTGAAAGACTCTAAGAATAATATTAAATCGGTTAAGTTATTCAAATTATGCTTGTTTTGTTTTAATATTCTATAGATATGTTCAAATATTTTATTTTCAATATTTAATACTTCTTCTTGATTTACGCCGCTATCTTTTTCTAATACATTGAGACTATTTTTTATTTTTAGCAATATTCTAATATAAGCGTGAGTTGTATCAAAATCTAGATGAGTTGAGTATATAGCAGTAAGAACTTCTAAAGCAGTATATAAATTTTTTATATATGAGAACGAATTAGTTTTTTTGAGTGAAGTAGGATCAATGTCTAACTCTATTGCTTTTAATATGTATAATACAATTTTTCTTGTTGTAGCCGACTGTTTATTTTCCGTTGTTATACGTGAAAAATCGTGATAGAAATTTATCCAGTAACCCGATTTTCCAACAATATGTTCAAATTCTCTCTCAGTAACAGTTACATTTTTAAATTTCGTGGCTAATAATTTTTCTCTGTGTGAATTTAAAATCTCTAAAGCTATCTTTGTATCATCAATCGCAGGTTCTCCGATATAATAAGGAGTTTCATGGATTTCTTTTTTGGAGTGATTTAAAGTGAGATTATACTTTGCTAAATTTTTACTTATGGTTTTTTCAATTTCCTCGACAATCTCTTTTGAAGTAGCAAAGATAAAATAATCATCAATAAATCTAAATATTTCGTAATCTTTTTTGTGTTGAAATTGAATTAAATCATTTTTTATATCAACATCAATAGTTGTTAAAAGAATATCAGAAATTATTCTATTTATTTCAGGTCCAAGTAACATACCGTTTGTTTCATTATTGTTACTTTTCTGTAGCAATCTATCAGTACTTGAAGCAAAAGTACTAGAAAATTTATTGTTACTTAAAGTTTTCCCAAAATCTTTTTCACCAATAATTGCCCATACTAAAGAATGAGTATAGATACTTCCAAAAAAATTTTGGATATCAAGTTTTAAATAATAACGATACTTATTTCTTGAACGTATAAAACTAGGATTTGATATAATGCCCAAGAGCCTGTGGTGTTTAGAATAAGCAAAATATTTTTTTACTACTTTATCAAGATCTTCGTTCGTGATAGTAGAACCAGACTTTTGAATACCATAATCTTGTTCCAGTTTCAGTCGTTTACTATGTAGATTTTTTTTGTCATTGAATGTCAAGTTATTAAATTTTATAGCTTTTCTAATGTTGAAACTAGATTTTTTTAAATGATTTAAAATCAAAAATTCATATTTCATGATGTAAATCATGTTTTCTATTTGAGACAGCGGATGAAGTAAAGAAATTGTTCTTGCTGAAGTGTTGTTTTTAGGGATTTGATAATTCAATGGTATTGTATAATTATTCTGAGATTCTATAGTTGGTATTTTGTCTAAAATGTTGTTAAGATTATCAATAATTGGATAGTTTGAAAAAAAAAAAGAGGTATTTCTTGAGGTAGTAGTTCAGTTCTCAAAAAACATGTTTGCTTAAAAAAATTATTCATCATAAACCTCATAGAGTATTGCTTATTATTATATTTTATTGTAACATAGAATTAGTAGGCATGGAAGTGAGATTTAATATTAATTTATATGTCTCGGTATAAAAATAGAATCATTTGCTATATTTTATACCCCACTACACACAAAAAGTCTAAGACATAATTCCGTCGGGATTTATCACACTATAAGTAGGGCATTCTAGATGCTCAGCTTAATGTGAATATCTGTTTTATTACTGTAAAACACAGGTTTGCACCTGTGTTGCCTACTTTAAAAAGGGTAAGGTATGGATCTAAAGTCTAAAATTTTAAAACATAAAAGTAATGGTAGAATTGTGTATTCTGCGAAGGATGAAGCTGTTCATAAAGAATTACAAAAAATCAATCAGGAAATAATTAATAAATATAGTATAAAAATACCAAATAGGAATGCGATAATAAGAACTGTTATACAGTTTTTATCACAAGGTGAGATATATCTTAATCGAAAAGAATTAATTTTTACACCATTGAAATTCAAAATGATAAAGATGGATATAAAAAACTTTTTCCCATCTATTAATAAACATATTTTATATAGTAAGATTGTTAAATCTTCAATACTAAATGATTCGAGTATAGATACAATAAAATCTTTTATATTCTCAGATGAGTATAAGGGAGTGCCTCTAGGACTTTCTTTTTCTAATTCTTTATCGGAATTATATTTAGAAGAGTTTGATTCAACAGTACAATTGAGCTGGAAACCATTGTTATATGTGCGATACGTTGATGACATATTACTGATTGTTAATGAATCAGTTGATGAGCAAAGTGTAATTTCTTTTGTTGAGAATGAATTGAAAGATTATCATTTAGAACTTAATAGTGATAAAACTATTGTTCGAAAAAGTGACTTGACTAATTTTAGATTAACATATCTAGGCTATGAATTTTCTAAATATCAAGTACAGTATACTGACTTAAGTGGAAAAGTAAAGACAAAAGATTATCTTGCTATAGACGTTTCAGAAGAAAAGTTCAATTCAAAAGTTTTGAATAAATTAATCCGATCTTTTAAAAGATTTGAAAATAGCTATCAACAACCAGAATCTTTTTGGATTTTATACTATCGATTAAGGAATCTTATTCAAGGGGTTTCATCTAAAAGTCAAAATAATCAAATTGTAAAATTTGGATTAAGTTATTCCTATATATTTATTAACTCTACTGATAGGATTAAGCGTTTATTGAAGATATATCATCATTTTGTAAGATATTATAGAAAAAATAATTATTTATCTTCTAAACAGACATATTTGCTTCTTGATTTAGTATCGGTGAACAATAAAGTTATCACTTCTGAATCTGTTAGAGGGGAGATGTTACTCTTACTTGATAGTAGGTATCATTATGAAAAATTGTCTATAAAAACTTTAGAAAATATTTGTTTGCGTATAGGTATGTCTATAGATTCTCGAAGTTATACAAATAAATATCTGGAGTATTATAAAATTAATTTACAAAAGAAAATTATGAAGAAATTAAGTTTTCGGTTTGGGAGTATGTAAGAGGAGTACTTGTTAGAATGAGCCATATAAAGAGTCTGGAGAAATCTAGTCTTTTTTGTTGCCATCATAAGATCGTGATAGTTTACATCTTTCTAACAAAACTTGAAAAATCTTGAACAATTAGTAAAAACGTTATAAAATGTTGAATTAAAAAGAAAAAAGATTTTTAAAAAGGCAGAAAAACAAATGGAAATATTGGAATGGTTGCAACCTTTATATCTGTAATGATGTATGTGTCTTATTTCCTGCAAATCATGGATAATCTAGCTGGACAAAAGGGGAATTTCATCCGTTTTAGCGATTAACTGTAGCCTTTGGGTTTATTATGGTCTTTTCAAGAAAGAGCAAGATATTACTCTAGCAGCAAATGCATCAAGTATCACCTTTGGGATGACAATTGCTATTATTATCTTGAGTTAAAAGGAATGGAAGAGACCGGCTTTTTCTTTTTTATTTTTGCAGGAAGACTTATGTTGTATGAGTTCATTGGCGGAGATAAGTTTATTTTAGATGATAGAGAAAGAATAAGAATGACAAATATATTTATAAAAACTAGAATAGTATCACTATTTCGCATCATTTCATAAGTAAAGGTTTTCAAAGTGTGGTACAATATAGGTGAATGACCAATCAAAATAAGAAAGTGAGTAGAGACATGGTTGAAAAATTGACTTTCCCAGATGGTTTCTTGTGGGGCGGAGCGACAGCTGCTAACCAATGTGAAGGGGCCTATAATGTTGATGGTAGAGGTCTTGCCAATGTCGATGTGGTGCCGATTGGTGCGGATCGTTTCCCGATTATTGCTGGTAAGAAAAAGATGTTTGACTTTGAGGAAGGCTATTTCTATCCGGCAAAAGAGTCCATTGATATGTATCATCATTTTAAAGAAGATATTGCGCTTTTTGGCGAAATGGGCTTTAAAACTTATCGACTCTCTATCGCCTGGTCTCGGATTTTTCCAAAGGGAGATGAGCTGGAGCCCAACGAAGCAGGCTTGAAATTTTACGAAGACCTCTTTAAGGAATGCCATAAGTATGGCATCGAGCCTCTGGTGACCATCACCCACTTTGACTGTCCTATGCACTTGATTGAGGAATACGGAGGCTGGCGCAGCCGCAAAATGCTGGAATTTTACGAGCGTCTCTGCCGCACTCTTTTTACCCGCTACAAGGGGCTAGTCAAATACTGGTTGACTTTCAATGAAATCAATATGATTCTCCATGCACCGTTTATGGGAGCAGGACTTTACTTTGAAGAAGGGGAAAATGAAGAGCAGGTCAAATACCAAGCAGCTCATCATGAATTGGTAGCGTCAGCTATTGCGACCAAGTTGGCACATGAGATTGACCCTGAAAATAAGGTTGGCTGCATGCTGGCAGCTGGTCAGTATTATCCAAATACAGCCAATCCGGCAGATTACTGGGCAGCTTTGCAGGAAGATCGGGAAAGCTATTTCTTCATCGATGTCCAGTCCAGAGGAGAATATCCAAACTATGCCAAGAAGAAATGGGAGCGTTTGGGTATTGAGGTTGAAATGACAAAAGAAGACCTAGACTTGCTCAAGACCTATACGGTGGATTTTATTTCCTTCTCTTATTATTCTAGCCGTGTGGCTTCTGGTGACCCAAAGGTTAATGAAAAAACACAGGGAAACATTTTTGCTTCGCTTAAGAATCCTTATCTGGAAAGCTCTGAATGGGGTTGGCAGATTGACCCGCTGGGCTTGCGAATTACCCTCAATGTCATCTGGGATCGTTATCAAAAACCCATGTTTATCGTGGAAAACGGTCTGGGAGCAGTTGATACACCGGATGAAAATGGTTATGTCGAAGATGACTACCGCATTGACTACCTAGCTGCCCATATCAAGGCCATGCGCAATGCAATCAATGTAGACGGCGTAGAACTTCTAGGCTATACCACTTGGGGCTGTATTGACCTAGTTTCTGCCGGAACTGGTGAGATGAAAAAACGCTACGGTTTTATCTATGTAGACCGTGACAACGATGGAAACGGCACACTCAAACGCTCCAAGAAAAAATCTTTTGATTGGTATAAAGAAGTCATTGCGACTAATGGGGCAAGTGTGAAATAGAGCAATTGGGGCGTGAGACAGAATTTAAAATCATTTTAATCGGCTCTCTTATTTCAAGAATTCGGTGAGAGTGGGACAGAAATCAGTAGCTTCGTAGAAACTTGATTTCGTCATCCCACTCTCTTTTTTGCGTTCCGTTGACTTCCGTCTTTTTCCTTGTTACACTATGGATAAGAGATTTTGCTGGAAATGGATGTAATATGGCTACTATTTTAATCATCGAAGATAACAACGATATTCATGATATTTTAAAAGATTTGTTTCAAGCTGAACATAGAGTTTTTCAGCATATTCTGGAACGGAAGGACTTCTTGTTTTTGCGCAGGAAAAGATTGATTTGGTGCTGTTGGACATTATGCTGCCAGGGAAAAATGGTGATCAGGTCTTGGCAGAAATTCGCAAAAGCAGTCAGATTCCGGTGGTCATGCTGACAGCTTTGGGTGAGAAATCGCTGGTCAGTCAATATTTGTTGGATGGTGCCAATGACTATATTGTCAAACCGTTCGATCTGGATGAGGTTTTTGCACGTGTGACCGTGCAGTTGCGTAACCACCTTTCACAAGAGCAAGCAACGGAAATTCAAGGGATAAAAAATATCCGTCTTTCACCAGATACATTTGAAGTGGTCAATGGCGAGAAGCGAGTTCGTTTGGGGAAGAAGGAGTATCAGATACTTCAAACCTTGCTTCGTCATCCGAAGAAAATTTACACAAAAGAAGAATTATTTGAATTGGTTTGGGGAGAACCCTACCTGCCGGGAGATAATACACTGAACACTCACCTTAGCAATCTTCGTAAAAAATTGGCCCAAGTAGATGATTCGGAAGAATATATCGAAACGATTTGGGGACTGGGTGTACGACTTAAGGAGGACTGAGAATGCTTGAATTTATACTAATTATGTTCATCGGTCTGCTTGGGTTCTTGCTCGTGCGTTATCATGTTGCGGTCCGTAATTTTTCACAGCAGATTCGTGAGAAACGAGAAACTGGTAGTCAAATTCGTTTGGCACCTCAAAACCACACCCAAACGATTGTTGAGTTGGCAAATGAAGTTGAAAAGCTCTTTCAAGAAGTAGAGCAGACACGTTTTATCGCTCGTCAGGAAAAGAAAACCTTGGATATGGCCATTAGCAATATTGCTCACGATATTCGCACACCTTTGACCATTGCTAGCGGTTATACCCAACAGCTTATAAAAGGAAAAGAAGAAAATGAACAGCTGTTGAAAATTGCAACCAATCTGTCCGTTGTTTCCAATCGTTTAGAAGCTCTCATGGAATACCGCCGTCTTATGGAAGGTGCAGTTCGACCACAATTTCGGCAAATAGACATTTCCAAACTGGTTGCAAAGCAAATGCTTCCTTTTTATGATGCCTTTCAAAAGCAAGGAATTGAATTGCAAGTAAATTTGCAGGAGGGGTTAGTAATAAAGACAGATCCAGAAATTTTGGAGCGAATTGTCCAAAATATGTTGAGCAATGTCCTCAAGCATGGAAAGGAAACTGCCCAGCTATCTTTAATCCGAAAAGATGCGGCTATTCTTTTAAGTGTAAAAAATATAGTCCGTCAGCCAATTCAGCATTTGGAAAAATTAACCAATCGCTTTTATTCTGAAAATCTCTCTAGCACGGAAGAATCCTCTGGTTTAGGACTTTATATCACTCAACAACTGGTAGATATTCTTGGCGGTGATTTAACCATGAAAGCTGAAGGAGAATGGTTTGGATTGCTTATCCGTTTGTGAATATTTTATACAAAAAAACAGCTAATCATTTGACTAGCTGTTTTCTTTTGTTATAAATCTTTTCTTTTGAATACCTGTATACCACTAAATGTAAAAAGAAGTGTGATGAGAAGAGCGATGGTTATGGTTTTGACCACCATATCCTGTTTAGAAACCATGTCAAAATAGAATTGCATGTTCAAGTATTTCAACCAGTCAATATCTGGGTAAAAGGCAGTTGGCAGACTTAGCAGGGAAACACCGATCAAATAAGTGAAAATAGCAGCTATAATAGAGTTGGTAGCATACAGTACGAAAGAAACAAGGCTGACCCAAGCTAGGGTACAAATAAATTGAACTCCTATCGTAATGAGAAAATTAGAAAGAAAATGTTTGGGTGCGGTTCCCATACCATTGATGAGCGTAGCTGGAATAAATGAGGAATAGGTTAGAATCAATTGAAGTACGATGAGAGTTGCCAGAACAAGGAATTTAGATAAATAGAATTCTGCCCGTGAAATACCACTAGTAATAGAATTTTTATATAATTTCTGAGTGAGATCAATTCCAATCAATAAAACAACAAGGATAATAATAAAAATAATGGTATTACTAAGATTATCAGAGGTTTTAGTGATAGCCTCAAAGCCAGTCCAGCCTCCGTTATCACCCAGTTTTTCAAAAGCTTTTGTATCTGTATGAACTCCGATACTTCCCACAACACCGTAGAGCACACCTAATAAGAGTGTGATGATAAAAAGGATTTCTGTAATCCAAAAACCTTTTGAACGAAAAAGACGATAAAAGTCTGCTTGAATAATATGAAACATGATAAACCTCCCTCTATTCTACTAGATCTGTAAAGTATTTTTCTAAATCTTGACGAGCATAGTAGATTTCATTGATAGCAATATTCGCCTTTCCTAGCTCTTGAATAATCTTGTTGATTTCGTGCGAGTGAGTGAAAATATGCAGCTCGTCTGTTGCATTTACAACTTTGAGGCGGTAGCCTAGTTGATCGTGAAGAATTTTGCTTGCTTCAGCAAGATTATTTGTTTTCAAAACGATATAATCTTCATTATCTTCTTCAAATTCTACTTTCGTAATTTCTTTGATGAGATGACCATTTTCAATGATGCCGAATTTTGTAGCGACCAAGTATAGTTCACTTAAAATATGACTGGAAATGATGAAGGTCATATTCAATTCTTCATTGAGGCGTTGCACCAACTGGCGGAATTCTTTGATTCCGACAGGGTCAAGCCCGTTAATCGGTTCATCCAAAATCATCAAATCTGGTTTTGACAGAAGAGCAATGGCAATGCCCAAGCGCTGTTTCATTCCAAGAGAAAAATCTCGGAATTTTTTCTTGCCAGTATTGGTCAAGCCCACGTAAGAGAGAGTTTCTTGGATAACCTTATCCGCATTTGGGATATGCCGTATCTTGCAACAATAGTTTAAGTTTTCATAGGCCGTCAAGTGATTGTAAGCAGCGGGTGCTTCAATGACAGAACCAACTCGCTTGAGAGCGTGCGTCCATTCGGAGTTATTAGAAGAGCCAAAGAGAGCGACCGTACCGCTATTGGGCTGAATCAGCTGGGTAATCACTTTGATAAGCGTTGTCTTACCAGCTCCATTTTTTCCAATTAGCCCGTAAATTTCTCCTTGCTTTACGGTGAGACTGACATCATTCAAAGCGAGTTGTTGTCCAAATCTCTTGCTGATGTGTTTCACATTTACAACAGTTTCCATAACATGACCTCCATTTTTTCTATCGTAGAGTTCTCCCTCTTTTCACTATTTAGTATACAAAATGCTTGTCAAATAAGTCTCAAGCAATTCTCAAATATTTCTAAAATTTAAAAAATCTGAGAAAACCTCAGATTTCACAATTTTGTAGGATAAATCTTTCAATCATAGTGGCCATTTCTTGAGGATGGTCTGTGTTAAGTGTATGATTTCCACCTGAAAGTGTCACAAAATCTGCTTGTGGTAAAGCTGCAGCTAATTTTTTAGAGGAAGGCAGGTTAGGCCAATCTTTGCTGCCACAGATGATGAGGCTGGGAAGTTGTATTGCACTTAGTTGACTTGATAAATCTAAATTTTTCAAGTCTTTTAACAGGCCAACAAAAGATTTTTTATGAAGCCCCTCTTTTTTGAATAGGGAGTCTGGTAGGCAAGAGAAGATAACCAGCTGGAGTTTATAGAGTAGATTGGAGCTTAGTTTATATTGAGTTCCTGATAAAACGAGTGCTTGGAGCTGAGGAAATTGTTGCCCCACCTTTAAGGCAAGAGTTCCACCGAGGGACAATCCAACTAGAACAAATGGTTCGTTGATGGCTTGAAGTTCCTGACAAAGGTGTTGTTCTAGCTGAGAGACTGTAATGATGTTGTTATTTGTGTAAAAGAGGTCTAAAGCCTCGGTGTCATATTGTGGCAGAAGTTCACGGACTTTATCCCAAGAGTGTTTATCCTGTCCAAGACCGTGTAAAAAAATGATTTTCATGAGTGATTCCTTTTTATTTTCAACAAAAGAGATGGGAACGATTGTAAGAGTAAACCTATTAAAATCTATCATAAATTGGATTACTTGATATCATTATAGCATAAAGAAGGTGCTTGTGTTGCGATAGAATTAGACGATGACCGACTTTAAGTGGATAAAAAGACCTTCTAAAAAATAAAATTGATTGTAGTGTTTTTTGTATCAAATTCCTACTTTGGGATAAAAAGGGTTAGATTGATAAGGAGGAAAATCAAGAAGCAAGCAAGGGTAGTGCTTTTTGGTGTTTCTAAATGTCGGTAATAGCTTCGTTTGACAGTCTCATCAAAGCCGTGTGCATACATAGCTTCTACATAGGAATCTCGCCAGTTGAAAGCGATAAAAATTGCTTTGATATAAAAGATTGGCGACCAGAAATGTAAGGTTTTGCCTCGCAAAAGACTGGCTTCGCGAACAGCTTGGATTTCTTTTTGAATAACTGGAATAGCGTTTAAGACAACGAGCAGCCCGTAGGTAAAATGACCCGGAAGTCCTTTTTGATGCCAGTAGCGCAAGAGTTGATTGAGATTGACGCCGTATAAAAAGGTCATTCCCAGAGCTGCTAAAGCAAAAGAACGTGTAAAAAGAACAATCGCTTGACTTTTGTCACCGTGAAGCTGAATAGCCCAGAAATTTGCTAACGCCGGAAGTAATGGCAGAAGGAACACCCAGAGAATACCCCACCATTTCCTAATATAAATAAGGTAGATAAGTGTTCCTGCGACAATAGCGCAGTTGAGCCATGTTGAGCGGACAAAGGAGATTTCTAACGTCAAGGCAATGAGAAGGAGCAAGAGTGCTAGGACATTTGTTTCTTCTTTTTTCATAGCGCTCTCCTTTCTGTCAACCCGTGAGACGTCAACTCTACCAAATAATCACTAATACCGTCTAATGGCTCTAAGCGATGAGAAATGATAATAAAGCTCTGTTGTGCAGCTTTTTCCTTAATCCAATTAGCAAAAAAATCACAGGCTTTTTTATCTAAGCCAGTAAAGGGTTCGTCCATGAGTATGACAGGAGTTTCCAAGGACAGGATAGCCAGTAACTGAATGATTTTTTTCTGTCCGCCGCTCAAGTGGAAAAGACCAGAATCCATTTTGTCCTCTAAGCCAAATAAATCCAGGGCTTCTTGTACCTTTGCTTGGTTTTCATTGGAAAGAGAGGGCAGGTTTAATTCCTCTGCAGGGGTCGTCCGAATGAATTGCTTTTCAGCATCTTGAACAACAGCAGTAATATGGCGATATAACTTCTTGTTCTTCTTAATTTTTCGGCCCTGATAACGCATGCTGCCTTTGTATTTTTGCAATTGCAAAATGGCACGAAAGAGAGTGGACTTGCCGACACCATTAGCTCCGATGAGAGTCGTAATACCTTGCTGAAAAGTAAAATCCTCAATCGTAAAAAGTATTTTTGAGTCAAATTGACAGGAAACATGTTGCAATTGTAAGAGAGGACTTCGCTGGGTATTTTTACGTACCAGTTGATAGCTTGGGAGTTCCTTTTTTAAGAGAGCTACATCTCGTTTAAAAAGTTCGCCATTTTTTAACTCAACAAGGTGGTCAACGCAGTCAGCATAGAGACTGCGGTCGTGGTCGCACAGAATCACCGTTTTCCCCATTTTTGTCAAATCAGCTAACAGATGAATCAAGCGCTTACGTGCTTCTTGATCAACAGAAGCAAAGGGCTCGTCCAATAGAATAATCTGCGAATCCATAGCTAACAGAACCGCCAGAGAGACTTGTTGCTTTTCTCCACCAGATAAGGTCAGAAAGTCTCGATGAAGCAGGTGCCCTACTTTGCTAAGTGCAATTGCATGCTGGATTTTTTCATCAATCTGATCAGCGGGTGTTTGGAGATTTTCCAACGTAAAAATCAATTCTTCATAGAGAGTTGGCATGGTGAATTGACGGCTTGGATTTTGAAACATCATACTGAGGTAGGTGACTCGTTCATGAATAGGTAAATGAGATAATAGTGTATCACCTAGTTTGACCTCTCCAGAGAAGTCTAATTCGTTGAAATTCGTTAAAATCCGAAAAAGGGTTGATTTGCCAGCACCGGTATCACCAATCAAGAGCGTCATTTTTCCTGTTTCAAAGGCGAAGGTTAAATCTTTAAAGACATCTCTAAAATAAATGTGCTCTAATGTTAGTTTCATCTTATTTACCAGCAGCTTGGTTAATCTTGTCGTAAAGATTCATAATAATTTTGACTAGAACGGCGCAGAAAAAGAATACAGAGAAGAAGCGAACAATAAGCAATGCTAAGACAAAACCGGGTTTGAAAGCGTAGTAACCAATTTTGAAATATTCATAGGTAAAGCTCAAAAGGGTCGTACCAATGGCGCTATAAGTCAGAGCTAGCCAGTCGTAGCGTTTGTATCGCGTCGCAGCAAACCCAAGCTCGCTACCAAAACCTTGAATGAGCCCAGAAATCAACGTGCTCATGCCAAATTGGCTGCCATATAGTATCTCTGCGAGGGCTGCAAGCACTTCTCCAATCGTGGCGCTACTAGCTTTGCGAATGAGCATAGCTGACATAGGAGCTGCCATACACCAAAGACCAAACAAAACTTCGTTGGCGAAAGGCTCTAAACCTGCCGGCGCTAAAATAGCTGTCAAAATGTTGTAAAGAAAACCTGAACCGACAAAAATCCCACCGAAAAGAATAGCTAAAAGAGCTAAGAGGATAACATCTCGTAAACTCCATTTTTCAAACATAAAAAAACTCCTTCTAACAGAGCAGATGAGGAGTTTTGGCACGACAAAATAAAATCTAATCACATAAATGATTAGAACGGTTTGGTCTTTCTTATACATTTCCCTGCGGCAGCATTAACTGTATCAGGTTCCATGGGTATAATCTCAGCCTCAGCACCCCAAATGTTCTTTTCTTTTTATTATGTTGCTATTCTAACATCTATTTTCAAAAATAGCAAGCAAAGGATTTTCAAAAATTTTGATGCATGCGGCTGATATAGCCTTAAACTATATCAAATCATAAAATGTTAAACGACACGCGATGAAATCAACGTTTAATATATATTTGGAATCTTTCCATAGTTTTTAACTATAGCAAACTCCTAGAAATTCCAATTATACAGAGCTTAGATTTTCTGTTAAGATAGTGTCAACAAGAAATTTTGGAGGATGACTATGTCAACTACGATTATTGGCTTCCCGCGTTTGGGAGAATTCCGCGAATTAAAATTCACTACTGAAAAATACTTTAGGAATGAAATTTCAGCTCAAGAGCTCCTGGCTGCTGCCAAGGACCTGCGCGCCAAGCACTGGAATATCGTCAAAGAGTACGGGATTACTGAAGTGCCGTCCAACGATTTTTCTCACTATGATAACGTTTTGGATGCTGCCTTCCTCTTTAACGTAGTGCCGTCCTCTGTTCAGGGCTTGGACCTGTCTGATTTGGAGCGTTATTTTTCCCTGGCCCGCGGCTACCAAGGGGAAAAAGGGGACGTCCGTGCCCTGCCCATGAAAAAATGGTTCAACACCAACTACCATTACATCGTTCCAAAGTTTGAAAAATACACTGAGGTCAAACTGGCCGGTCACAAGATTTTTGACGAATACCAGGAAGCCAAGGAACTGGGTCTGGATACCCGTCCGGCCCTGGTAGGTCCCTTTACCCTTCTGCAGCTGTCCGACTTTGAAGAAGGGGTAGAGGCTGCCCAGTTTGTGGCTGCCATGGCCAAGGCCTATCAGGAAGTCTTTGCCAAATTGGTCGACCTAGGAGCTGAGCGCATCCAGCTGGATGAGCCAAGCCTGGTCAAGGACCTGTCCGCCGAAGAGAGGGTCCTCTTCCTTGATCTCTACAGGAAAATCCTGGCTGACAAGAAGGGACTGGAAGTCCTGATTCAGACCTACTTCGGCGATGTTCGGGATATCTACTCTGATTTGATCGAACTGCCGGTAGACGCTATCGGTCTGGACTTCGTCGAAGGCAAGAAAACCCTGGAGCTGGTCAAGTCCGGCTTCCCGGCCGACAAGACCCTCTATGTCGGGATTGTCAACGGTAAGAATATCTGGTGCAATAATTATGAAAAGAGCCTGGCTGTCCTGGAGCAGGTTCCGGCTGAAAAGCTTGTGCTGACCAGCTCTTGCTCCCTCCTGCATGTACCTTTCACCACAGCCAATGAAGACTTTGAAGAAGCCATCCTCAAGCACTTTGCCTTTGCGGCTGAGAAGTTGAATGAGCTTCGGGACCTAGATGCCATCCGCAATGGTGGCGGAGCAGAAGCCCTGGCTGCCAATAAGGAACTCTTTGCGACAGAGCGTGTCGGTCAAAATGCTGAATTGGCAACTCGTATCGCTGGATTGACAGATGCAGACTATACTCGTCTGCCGACCTTCGCAGAACGCGAAGTCATTCAGAAAGAAGCCTTCAAACTGCCGGCCCTTCCGACGACAACCATCGGTTCCTTCCCTCAGACCAAGGAAGTTCGGGCCAAGCGCCTGGCCTTCCGCAAGGGAGAACTGTCCCAGGAAGACTATGACAAGTTCCTGGCTGAGCAGGTTGACGAATGGATCAAGTGGCAGGAAGAAGTTGGTTTTGATGTTCTGGTTCACGGGGAATTTGAGCGTAATGACATGGTAGAATACTTCGGTCAAAACCTGTCCGGCTACCTCTTCTCCAAGAATGGCTGGGTGCAGTCCTACGGTATGCGTGGGGTGAAACCGCCGATTATCTGGGGCGATGTAACCCGCCTCAACCCGATTACTGTTAAATGGTCCAGCTATGCTCAAAGCCGGACTGACAAGCCGGTTAAGGGAATGCTGACGGGACCTGTTACAATCCTCAACTGGTCCTTCCCACGGGAAGATATTTCCATCAAGGACTCTACCCTGCAGATTGCTCTGGCCATCAAGGACGAAGTTCTGGACCTGGAAGCTGCCGGCGTTAAGATTATCCAAATCGATGAAGCTGCCCTGCGTGAAAAGCTGCCGCTCCGTCGCAGCGACTGGTATGAAGACTATCTGGACTGGGCTATTCCGGCCTTCCGTCTGGTCCACTCTACCGTAGCGCCGAATACCCAAATCCATACCCACATGTGCTACTCAGAGTTTACCGATATCATCCTGGCCATTGACAACATGGATGCGGATGTCATCTCTTTTGAGGCCAGCCGCTCCAACCTGAAAATCCTGGATGAGCTCAAGGCCAAGAACTTCCAGACAGAAGTGGGACCTGGAGTTTACGATATCCACTCTCCTCGTGTACCAAATGAAGGGGAAATCGACCACACCATCGAGGCCATCCTGGCCAAGGTGCCGAGCCACAAGCTCTGGATCAATCCTGACTGCGGTCTGAAAACGCGTGGTATTACTGAAACCAAGGCCAGCCTGGTCCGCCTGGTAGAGGCAGCCAAGGCAGCGCGTGAAAAACTTTAATCAAAAAATAAGAGCTGACAGAAGGGTGGACCTGCCCCTGCCCTTGCTGTCTCATACTCTTCGAAAATCAACATGATACTTTGCCAGTTTCAACAGTCCAGTAGACTGTTGAAAGTTGCGGATAAAAGGAATGCAGTTCCTGTCAAAAATTGTCTGGGAGACTGTGAGAGGTTGCAAATAAAGAAAGCGAAGCTTTTCTCTTATGTAACTCCAGTACTTTTGATGCAAACTAGGTTTGCTTTATCTGCAACCTCGCCTCGCTTTCGCGTCTAATTTTGAATTAGTAAAGGAATTGTAAAACATGTCTAGCCTAAGCCCGTCTCTCTCTTTTGAAGTATTTCCTCCTAATCCAGCAGTAGGCAATGAAAAGATTATGGCGGTCCTGAAGGAAATGCAGGATCTGGCACCTCATTTCATCAGTGTCACAGCGAGTAATAATAAGTTCGATATTGAAGAAACGACGGTGCGTCTGGCGGACTTTATCCGCAATGACCTGCACATCCCGACCATTGCTCACCTGCCTGCGGTTTATCTGACTAAGGAAATGGTTACAGAAACTCTGACAGCACTTGATAAGGTAGGTGTTCATAAAGTATTGGCACTCAGAGGGGATATCCTCCCAGATGTGGAGCCCCAAAAGGACTTCGTCTACGCAACAGATTTGATTGAGTATATTAAGAAAGAAGCTCCTCACTTTGAGATTGTGGGAGCCTGCTATTCGGAAGGTCATCCGGACTCGCCCAATCAAATCTCAGATATCCAAAATCTCAAAAAGAAGGTGGATGCCGGCTGTTCCAGCCTTTTAACACAGCTTTTCTTTGATAATGAGAGCTTTTACGATTTTCAAGATAAATGTATCTTAGCAGGGATTGAAGTGCCCATCCATGCAGGGATTATGCCGATTTTAAACAGAAATCAGGTTCTTCGTTTGCTCAAAACCTGTGAAAACATTTATTTACCACGAAAATTTTGCTCTATTCTAGATAAATATGAACACGATCCAGAGTCGCTCAGAGCAGCAGGATTAGCTTATGCGATTGACCAAATTGTTGACTTAGTCACTCAAGATGTGGCAGGCGTTCATTTATATACGATGAACAATTCCGATACTGCTCATCGAATTTATCAAGCGACGCATACATTTTTTGATAAGTAAGCATGTCCTGACTTGTTTTGGGAATAGGTTGTTCTGACCTTTGTTGTTCTGCAGTTGAGCTAGAAACCTTAAAAGAGTGCTGAAAATGCGCTCTTTTTGGTTTTCTGATAGATAGGAAATATTAAATAATGAAAGAATAGTATCATTATCTCTGACTATTCTACAAGAAAAGGGTTTCAAAAAAGAGTATAATAGAAGTAATCAAAGAACGAGGTGAATGAAATGACAGAAAAACGGTTTCCGAAGGGCTTTTTGTGGGGTGGTGCGACTGCTGCCAATCAATATGAAGGTGGCTGGGATTTAGGTGGGCGTGGTCCGGCTACATCGGATACAGCTAAAGCGGTGCGACCTGAAGAACGTCAAGATTTAGAGGGCTTCTCTGCGCCCATGACCAAAGCAAATGTAGAAGCTGCTCTTAATGACAAGGAAGGGCTCTACCCTAAGCGCTGGGGCTCTGACTTTTATCATCGTTACAAGGAAGATATTGCTCTTTTCGCGGAAATGGGCTTTAAAACCTTCCGCCTCTCTATCGCTTGGAGTCGAATCTTCCCTAATGGAGACGATGTAGAGCCTAATGAAGAAGGCTTGGCTTTCTATGACGCAGTTTTTGATGAACTCAATAAATATGGCATTGAACCTTTGGTGACCCTGTCGCACTATGAGACACCGATTCATTTGGCGTTAGAGTACGGTGGCTGGAAGGATCGCCAAGTTATTGGCTTTTTCGAGCGTTATGTGCGGACAGTTTTTGAACGTTATAAAAATAAGGTGAAATATTGACTGACATTTAATGAAATCAATATTATGGGCATTTCTGGATATGTTGGCGGCGGACTGCTTTTTGAAGACGGGAAACAAAATTTCCAAGACTTGTATCAAGCAGCACATCACCAGTTTGTAGCTAGCAGTTTAGCAGTCAAAGCAGCGCGAGAAATCAACCCAGACTTCAAAGTCGGTATGATGCTTGCTCGTATGCAAGCTTATGTGGCTACCTGCAATCCTTTGGATGTCATGGAGGAGATTCAGAAAGATCATGAAAATCTTTTCTTCTCGGATGTACAAGTCAGAGGGAAATACCCAAGTTATGCTCAACGCTTTTTCAAACAAAATGGTATTGAATTGCAGATAGAAGATGGTGACTTGGAGCTTCTAGCACAATACCCAGTTGATTTCATGTCCTTTAGTTATTATATGTCCTCTGTGGTACGCGCTCAAGAGGAAGCATCTGGTGAAAAGACTGCCGGTAATTTCTCAATGGGAGAGAAAAATCCTTATCTAGAAGCCTCTGATTGGGGTTGGCAAATTGACCCAGTGGGTCTGCGCATTACCCTCAATAAGCTCTATGACCGCTATCAAGTGCCACTTTTCATCGTGGAAAATGGTCTGGGAGCGTTGGATAAGATAGAAGCAGATGGTGCTATTCATGACAACTATCGAATCGATTATCTCAAGGCGCATATTAAGCAAATGTACGAAGCGATTGAGGACGGAGTGGAGCTTATGGGTTACACGCCTTGGGGCTGTATTGACTTGGTTTCTGCTTCCACTTCTGAGATGAGCAAGCGCTATGGATTTATCTATGTGGATGCAGATGATGAAGGAAATGGAAGTTATGACCGCTCCCGCAAGGATTCCTTCTTCTGGTACCAGAAAGTGATTGAAACAAACGGGGCAGCAGCCTTAGAAGAATAGAAAGGTCAACAGATGAGCAGAAAAATTATCTTTTTAGATGTAGACGGAACTTTGGTGGATTATGACAATCGCATTCCAAAATCTGCTATTCAGGCTATTCGTCAGGCGAGGGGAAATGGGCATCTGATCTATGTCTGTACGGGACGTAGTAATGCGGAAATGCCTCAGGAAATCTGGGATATTGGTCTGGACGGTATGATTGGCGGGAATGGTTCTTATGTGGAGCATGAAGGCCAGGTTATTATGCATCAGCTGATTCCTTTAGAAGTGGAAAAGAGAGTTGTAGACTGGTTGCATGAGAGAGGATTGGAATTTTATTTAGAAAGTAACAACGGTCTCTTTGCTAGTGAACATTTTCGTGACGCAGCACGTCCGGTCATGAAACTTTATGCCAAGAAAAAAGGCAAAACAGATGCGGAAGTTGAACATCAAGAGGTTGAAGATGTGATGCACGGCATGGTCTTTGGTGGCGAGCTTTACCGAGATGATCTGAATAAGATCAGCTTTATTCTCACTTCTTATCAGGATCACTTGGACTCTAAGGAAGCTTTTCCAGAGCTCAAGGCTGGTACATGGGGTGGTCGTGGAGAGGAAGCTCTCTTTGGCGATCTAGGAGTTAAGGATATTACGAAGGCACATGCGATTGATGTACTGCTAGAGCATTTGGGGGCAAAAAAAGAAGATACAATTGCTTTTGGAGATGCCAAGATTGACATTCCGATGTTGGAATATTGTCAAATTGGGGTTTCTATGGGCAATGGCGGCCCAGAAATATTAGCCATGGCGGATATGGTGACAGATGATGTGGCCGAGGACGGTCTCTACAATGCCTTTGAAAAATTAGAACTTCTTTAGAGGAATATTTTATGACAAAAACACTTTATTTGATGCGACACGGACAAACTTTATTCAATAAGCGGCATCGGATTCAAGGCTGGTGTGACGCCCCTTTGACGGACTTAGGAGTGTATCAGGCTCAGGTGGCTAGGCAATATTTTAAAAATGCAGGAATTACGTTTGATACGGCTTACAGCTCAACATCTGAGCGAGCTTGCGATACTTTAGAAATTGTTACAAATGGTAGTCTTCCTTATCAGCGAGTTAAAGGCCTCAAGGAATGGAATTTTGGAACCTTTGAAGGAGAAAGTGAAGACCTCAATCCTCCTTTGCCATATGAAGATTTTTTTGTGACCTATGGTGGCGAATCTCAAGACCAAGTTCGAGAGCGCACGGCTGCAACCATCCTACAGCTCATGCAAGAAACGAAAGGCAAGTCTGTTCTCATGGTATCTCACGGTGGTGCTATGGCTAATTTTGCTCGTGCTTGGAAAGATAATTGGCAACTGGATGAGTTGGGTCACATGACAAATTGTGGTATTTTGAAGTTTACTTTTGAACATGACCAATTTTACCTAGAAGAAGTGATTGGTCACGATTTTAGCGGTTGGGAGGAAGCGTAAATGAAAGATTTATATTTGATGCGGCATGGACAGACTTTTTTCAATCAAGAGGGCTTGGTGCAGGGAGTGTGTGATTCACCGCTGACTGATTTAGGTATAGAGCAAGCCAAGCAAGCGCGAGCTTTTTTCGAGAAAAATGGCATTGAATTTGGCGGTATCTACTCTTCCACTCAAGAGAGGGCTTCTGATACCTTGGAAATTGTGACTGGTCGAACAGATTACACCCGTCTCAAGGGGGTGAAAGAGTGGAATTTTGGACTTTTTGAAGCTCAGCCAGAAAGATTGCAGCCTAAGTTTCGAGCTGGTGCGGTGTCTTTTGAAGATTTATACGTGCCTTATGGTGGTGAAGACGTGGCTCAAGTAGGAGAACGCATGCTGACCTCTCTGACAGAAGTCATGAAAAAAACGCCTGCTGTTGAGAATCCAACATTGGTCGTCAGTCACGGTGGCGCTATGTGGGCTTTTTATCTAAAAGTAGGCTATTTGCCTGATCCTAATATTTATTTCAGTAACTGTGCCATTTGTCATTACCAATATGAAAACGACCAGTTTCTGCTTCGACAAGTTATTGACCCATTGGCTAAAACGGTCTATGACTTGTAACGGCAACTTACTTATTATCGCTTAATCTCTTATAGAGAAAATAGCATAGAGTGACTGTTTAATAGTTGAATAAAAGAAAGAAAATGATGACCAAAACCATCATTTTCTTTCTTTTTATATGTAATTTCTCAAATTTCCTTTTTCTGTAGGTGATTGCATTAGTAAACTATCCTGAGCTCAAGTATTTTACGAAAAATCTCGAAGAATTTTTCGAGATCTGCAATATTATAAAAGCTATTCTTCTGTCACCCACACGCTTCTGGTGAAGATCATGGAGAGTAGGGCTAATCCAGCAAGTCCTACTCCTATGTACCAGTAGGGGAGGTCCATTGTGGTGGAGCGTCCAGACAGGTTGACAATGCCACGAAAGAGAACGCCAGTAGCAATGGTTGCAACCGCGGAATTCCAAAGATTGAGACTGAGCCGTGAAAGATTGGGGATGATTTTTTGAAAAATCAGAAGTACCATCCCTCCTACCAGTGGCGCTCCAAAGAGATAATGCATATAAACTGAAGTCTCACCAAAGCTGAAGTGCTCGTAAATACGACTAAAAATGAAGAAAAATATTGTGATTAAGGCATAGACAACGGCTGTCTTTTTGAACCGTTTCTTGCTTGCTTTAGTAACCGATGTAGACAATGTCACTCACCGCCCTTTCTGAAATTGTTCCGTTTGTCGTTGGTTTATTGATGACCTTACCATTGAAGTAAAGAGTAGACGATCCTCCTCCGTCAAGGTTATAAGCTGTTTTCACCCCGTAAGATTTCATAACTTCTGCGAGTTCATAGAGAGAAAGTCCCGCGCTTTCTGAAGTTCGACCGTCTGATACAACGATAATATAGTGATTTTTGTCAATCATTCCAATAGCTGTACGCGGATTGGAAGACATGGATTGCCCCACTTCCGAATTGCTTGAAACAGCAATCTTACCGTTTTCAACCAAAGTTGGACCAAAAGCGAGAAGGTTTACAACACCTTTTTTAACCAAGTCATCAGCAGAAACATCATTTTCGTAAACAATTCCGAAGCTCCCATCTTTATAAATTGCTAAGTCACTGTTGCTAGCATCTTCTCGTACGGTATTTCGATAGACAACACTGTTACGGATGACATAGCCAGTCGTGTTGGCTCCGTAGTAATCTCCGTTGATAGCAAGAATGGCATTGTTATTGGCTGCTGTGACAGAAGTCTTAGCAGTCACGTTATTTCCATAAGTATTTTGCGCTAGAGCGGTTTTGAGATATTCAGGCGAGCTGACCGTAATATCTGCAATGTACACTTTTGTGTTGCTGACGGTTTTTGTAGTAATCTTTACTGAAATATTATCGTCTTTATAGCTCGTATCAGTCGTTGTAGCATTTGTTGTGGCTTTAGCAGCAGTTGTACTTGTCGAGCTTGAAGAAGATTTTACAGTTGTAATAGACTCTGACAAGACAAAGGTTTTTAGCATTGAATAGGTAAATGATCCTGTTAGCAAAATACCAAAGAGACTAGCATAAGCATAGGATTTTTTAAATAATTTCATAATAAGGTATGAGTCCTTTCCTTGAAAATAATTTTTTTTTGCACGAGCCAAGATAGGCAAAAAAGTAGAGCGCCGACAAGGATTTTAACAATCAGCAAATTGAGACCGAAGCTGGCATAAAAGAGTCTAATCAAAAGGGTGTCAAGGATAAACAGGCCCAAGGCTAAACCGAAATAACCAGTCCCTGTTTTGGCGACACTGTCTTTATTTTTAAAGACCAGTTTTTTATTTGCGGAATAATTGAAAATCGAGCTCGTGACACGAGCCACTCCGTTTGCCAGTAAAATTTTGAGACTAGTTGGTACCGCAGCAAGCACAAAGAGGGCGAGAGCATAGACGATATAGTCAATCAAAAAACTACTAATTGAAGAGAGAGCAAACTTAAACATATCTTTGTAAATCATAAGCCCGTCTCGTACCGGTCTAAAGTGAGAAGCTTGATTGTCATTGATATAAACCGTCTCAATTGGAACTTCAATGATAGGGTATTCTTTGGAAGCAGCTAGCAGCATATTCATTTCATATTCATAACGCCGCCCTTCAACCTTCAACATAAATGGAATCATGTTGGTTGTAAATCCACGAAGTCCTGTTTGGGTGTCTGTCACGGAAACACCAGTCTGTTGCTTAAACAGAAATCGTGTTAATTTATTTCCAAAAGCCGAACGTAAAGGAACGTTACCAGAAAAAGATCGAGTTCCCAAAATCAACCGATTAGGGTTTTCTTGAGCCTTTTTGCTCACTCGGAAAATATCCCAAACTTTGTGTTGACCGTCTGCATCAGCTGTGACCACTGCCCCATATTGACCTAAGGAATCAATATAAGAAAAAGCTGTTTTCAGCGCTTGCCCCTTCCCTTGATTTGTTGTATGGCATAGAATAGTAGCATATTTCTGTGTTTCTCGAAAAATGGAATCATCGTTAGCTGGACTGCCGTCATTTACCACGATGATTTGCAGCGAACTCTTTTCCTTCACCTTTTGCAACAAATGAATAAGATGAAGGTCAGGTCTGTATGCGGGAATGACTAAATAGTTCATGTGTTTACTCCTTTCTTAGAAAAGTGATAGAAAATTTACACAACAGTATATAGAGCATAGCTTAAAACTAACTGATATCAGCTTTTTTTAAGGTTTTGGAATGGAATGGGTAATGGAGTATAGGGAAAAACTGTGCTTTTTACAAAAACAAAAATCGAATTTTTCTTGCTATTTCCCAGAATGTTTAGTATAATAGTTATTCGTGAGAAAACCTCACTTACCCCTTGCAATGTCTGGGGGTCATTAGACCAAAAGGAGGAAAAATCAATGGCTAAATACGAAATTCTTTATATTATTCGTCCAAACATTGAAGAAGAAGCTAAAAACGCTTTGGTAGCACGCTTTGACTCTATCTTGACTGACAACGGTGCAACTGTTGTTGAATCAAAAGATTGGGAAAAACGTCGTCTTGCATACGAAATCCAAGATTTCCGTGAAGGACTTTACCACATCGTTAACGTTGAAGCAAACGACGACGCAGCTCTTAAAGAGTTTGACCGTCTTTCAAAAATCAACGCTGACATTCTTCGTCACATGATCGTCAAACTTGACGCATAAGAAGGGTTACTATGATAAATAACGTTGTACTTGTGGGTCGTATGACCCGAGATGCCGAACTTCGCTATACTCCGCAAAATCAAGCGGTCGCAACTTTTACTCTTGCTGTCAATCGCAACTTTAAAAATCAAAGTGGCGAGAGAGAAGCAGATTTTATCAACGTTGTGATTTGGCGTCAGCAGGCAGAAAATCTTGCAAATTGGGCTAAAAAAGGAGCACTCATCGGAATTACTGGTCGTATTCAGACACGTAACTACGAAAATCAGCAAGGTCAACGTGTCTATGTGACAGAAGTGGTAGCTGATAATTTCCAACTGTTAGAAAGCCGTGCCAGCCGTGAAGGTCAATCTTCTGGTGGCTATGCTTCCAACAACTTCGGAAATTCATCTTCCAATTTTGGGAACGCAACTTCTGCCAACCAAGTACCTAACTTTTCTCGTGATGAAAATCCATTTGGGAATACCAATCCAATGGATATCTCAGATGACGATCTACCATTTTAATGGACAAACAGAATAAATATATAAAGGAGAAAGAACATGGCTCAACAACGTCGTGGCGGATTTAAACGCCGTAAAAAAGTTGATTACATCGCAGCAAACAAGATTGAATATGTTGATTACAAAGATACTGAGCTTCTTAGCCGTTTCGTTTCAGAACGTGGGAAAATCCTTCCTCGTCGTGTAACAGGAACTTCAGCTAAAAACCAACGTAAAGTAACAACAGCTATCAAACGCGCTCGCGTAATGGCTTTGATGCCTTTCGTAAACGAAGACTAAAATATAAAAATGAGCATGAATTTCATAAAATCATGCTCATTTTTTAAAACTCAATAAGCAACTAAATAGGTTGCTTTTCTTATGCTCAAAATTGTTTGAAACGGTTACTAAAAATATTTATCAGATCTTATTCAAAACATCCACTTGTTGAAACAAAGTGGATGCTCAAATAAAAATATGACTAAAGTTGTCTTGGTGCGGTTAAAGCACTGCGGATATTGAATTTCTTTTTGAGATAGAAACGCAGTGCCAACGTTCCACCACCGAACACAAGGATAAATAAGTTTGGTAGTTTTGGATTTAAAATAGCTGGCAACAGGAAGGTTGTTCCGTAAAGAACAACAGCCCACAAAATCGTAGCAGCTGAAATGATAAGAAGCGATTTGAAGAATGGTGGCTTCTGACTTTGGTCTTGGTCGGCATAATAAAAACGGTAAATAAAGTAATACATTCCGTAAAATACGAGTGCCCCCACTGCGCTACCAAGTACAATCGTCACAATACCATAATTGCTAGGATTTTTGGAGAATAAGTTAACACTACTATTTAAGATAGCAAATAAACTAAAGACAAATAAGAAAGCATCCATAATCATGAGATACGGATTGGTATTTTCTTTGATAGTTTGAGCTTCTTTTTGTTTTGCTTCTGAAAAATTCGCTGCCCAAACAGTAGGTGCTCCATAAAGTCCGCGAGCGGTGATGCCTTTTGCTTGATTTTCAAGAATGGTTGGGATAATTTCCTCTAGCAAGACTTTGATTTCGTCGTCTGTCTTTCCGTCTTTGATGAGTTGATGGGTTGCGATGCGGATGAATTCTTGATTCTTTTTGCTGAGTTTATCCAAAGAAACTTGTGTCATAAGATCTCCTTTTAATTAGAATAATTTTTTGTGAATAAGGTAAACAGTCAGGGAAACACTTATCGCAAAGGCGATAAAAATAATAATCCAAAAAGCGTGCGGTTCCCCGTTAAGTGGCAAGTCATTGTTTTTGAAGTTCATTCCATAGGCTGAAAAAATCATGGTTGGAATGGACATGACAATTGTCACCAAAGCCAGAGCTTTCATGATGTTATTTTGATTATTTGAAATTATAGAAGCAAATGTATCGGTCATGCTGTGCAAGATATTTCCATAAATATCTGCCATCTCAATCGCCTGCTGGGTCTCGATGAGTGTATCTTCCAGCAAGTCCTCATCTTCTAAATATTTCTTAATATTGCTTGTAGCACTAGTTAATTTTTTAATCACACGCTCATTGGTTTTTAAGGACGCTTTGAAATAGACAATCGTTTTTTCAAGCTCCATGAGTTCAATCAATTCTTCATTGCGAGTGGATTTGTGCAGTTGACTTTCGATTTGTTCGCTTTTACGATCAATGGAACGAAGCGCTGTCAAATACAGCTCGGCGTTTCGATAAAGAATTTGGAAAATAAAGCGAGAACGCATGAAAGTATAGAAATTACGCAGCCGCCGATTGATAAAAATATCCAATAAAGGAAGCTTTTCCAAACAGGTGGTAATAATCGCCTCTTCGGTAATGATAATCCCTAGAGGAATAGTCACATAATAAGTCTGATTATTTCGTTCTTCTGTAATTGGAACATCCACGATAATCAGGGTGTACTCATCTTCGATGGTGACACGAGACATTTCTTCTGCATCGAGCGGCGCCCTCAAGTCGGTAATGTCAATATCAAAAGCGTTGGCAATTTCAGTAGACTCGCTTTGAGAAGGGTTGACTAAATTGATCCAAGTCCCCGACTCAAGCGTATCAATTTCTTTAAATTCAGTTGTTGTCGATAGAAAGACTTGTTTCATATTTTCCTCCTTCAGTTATTTGCACACCGTACTATTATACTATAAATTTCCGAGTTTTTGGGTAAAAGATTGCAGAAAATTTTGTTATAATAGAAAGAAGTTTAAAATAAAGTGTGGTAAGAATGCAGGATAAAATTATCATTCATGGAGCGCGAGCTCATAATCTAAAAAATATTGATGTCACGATTCCGCGAGACAAGCTGGTTGTCGTGACTGGTTTGTCTGGTTCAGGCAAGTCTAGTCTCGCTTTTGACACTCTCTATGCAGAAGGACAACGGCGCTATGTAGAAAGTTTGTCTGCCTATGCCCGTCAATTTTTGGGCAATATGGAAAAACCAGATGTGGATTCAATTGACGGACTTAGTCCAGCTATTTCTATTGACCAAAAAACGACCAGCAAGAATCCGCGGTCAACGGTTGGAACAGCAACAGAAATCAACGATTACCTTCGTTTGCTCTATGCACGTGTGGGTACTCCTTACTGTATCAATGGGCATGGAGCTATTACTGCTTCTTCTGTGGAACAAATCGTCAATCAAGTTTTGGAATTGCCAGAGCGTCAGCGGTTGCAAATCCTAGCGCCCATTGTTCGCAAGAAAAAAGGGCAACACAAGACAATTTTTGAGAAAATTCAAAAAGACGGATACGTGCGTGTGCGCGCGGACGGAGATATTTATGATGTCACAGAAGTTCCAGAGCTTTCTAAAACGAAAAAACACGATATCGAAGTAGTGGTGGACCGAATTGTTATTAAGGGCGGTGTACGCAGTCGGTTGTTTGATTCGATTGAAGCAGCCTTAAGAATTGCGGACGGTTACGTGGTGATTGATACGATGAATGGCAAGGAATTACTCTTTTCCGAGCATTATGCTTGTCCAGTCTGTGGCTTTACGGTACCTGAGTTGGAGCCTCGCCTCTTTTCTTTTAATGCACCATTCGGCTCTTGTCCTGATTGTGACGGTCTGGGTGTGAAGTTGGAAGTGGACTTGGATATGGTGGTTCCTGACAGTAGTAAAACCTTGCGGGAAGGCGCCTTAGCTCCGTGGAATCCTATTTCTTCAAATTACTATCCTCAAATGCTAGAGCAGGCAATGACCGAATTTGGTATTGATATGGATAAGCCATTTGAGGAACTGACAGAAGACGAGCGGCAGCTGATTTTCTTTGGCTCTGAAGGGCGAGAATTTCATTTCCATTATGAAAATGAATTTGGTGGTGTGCGCGATATTGACATTCCTTTTGAAGGCGTCGTGACCAATATCAACCGTCGCTATCATGAGACCAATAGTGATTTCACCCGTACCCAGATGCGGCTTTATATGAATGAGCTGACGTGTGCAAGCTGCCATGGTTATCGACTGAATCCACAAGCCTTGTCTGTTAAAGTGGGGGGTGAAGGTGGTCTTAATATTGGCCAAGTATCTGATTTGTCTATTGCAGATCATTTAGAATTACTTTCTCATCTGACTTTGACTGAAAATGAAGTGGCCATTGCAACGCCGATTATCAAAGAAATCCGAGATCGCTTGACTTTTCTTAATAATGTTGGACTTAATTATCTAACCCTATCTCGTTCTGCAGGTACGCTGTCGGGTGGTGAGAGTCAGCGGATTCGCTTGGCAACTCAAATTGGTTCCAATCTCAGTGGTGTTCTTTATATCTTGGATGAACCCTCTATTGGTCTACACCAGCGGGATAACAATCGCTTGATAGCCAGTCTCAAAAAAATGCGTGATTTGGGTAATACCCTCATTGTGGTTGAACATGACGAGGACACCATGCGCGAGGCTGATTGGTTGATTGATGTTGGACCTGGAGCAGGTGTTTTCGGTGGCGAAATTGTTGCGGCAGGCACGCCTGATCAAGTTGCGAAAAACAAAAAATCCATTACAGGTCAATACTTGTCAGGTAAACGCAAGATTGAAGTTCCGCTAGAACGCCGAGTTGGAAATGGGCGCTTTATTGAAATCACAGGTGCGCAAGAGCACAATTTGCAAAATATCACAGCTCGTTTCCCTTTAGGGAAATTCATTGCTGTGACGGGGGTTTCTGGTTCCGGAAAGTCTACTCTGGTTAATTCGATTTTGAAAAAGGCGATTGCGCAAAAGCTCAATCGAAATTCAGATAAACCAGGGAAATTTAAAAAGATTTCAGGCATTGAGCATATCGATCGTTTGATTGATATTGACCAAAGCCCGATTGGACGGACTCCTCGCTCCAATCCTGCTACTTATACTGGGGTTTTCGATGATATTCGTGACCTCTTTGCTAAGACTAATGAAGCCAAAATTCGCGGTTATAAAAAAGGACGTTTCAGTTTTAATGTCAAAGGCGGACGTTGCGAAGCCTGCTCTGGAGATGGGATTATCAAGATTGAAATGCACTTTTTGCCTGATGTCTACGTTCCTTGTGAAGTTTGTCACGGCACTCGCTACAATAGTGAAACTCTGGAAGTGCATTATAAGGATAAGAATATCGCACAAGTTTTGGATATGACAGTCAATGACGCAGTCGAATTCTTCAAACATATTCCGAAAATCGAGCGCAAATTACAAACGATTAAAGACGTAGGACTAGGATATGTAACGTTAGGACAACCAGCCACAACTCTTTCTGGTGGGGAGGCTCAGCGGATGAAACTAGCCAGCGAACTTCACAAGCGCTCAACAGGTAAGTCTTTCTATATTCTGGATGAACCAACTACAGGTCTGCACACGGAGGATATTGCGAAACTTCTCCAAGTGCTATCACGTTTTGTAGACGATGGCAACACGGTTCTCGTCATCGAACATAATTTGGACGTTATTAAGACAGCCGATTACATTATTGACCTTGGACCAGAAGGTGGTATTGGTGGAGGTACTATTATTGCAACTGGCACACCAGAAGAAGTAGCTACAAACTCTGCTAGCTATACTGGCCAGTATCTAAAAGGAAAGTTAAAATAAGATTTAAAAGACTCTGCTTTTTTAGGCAGAGTCTTTTTTATAATAAATTACGAATTTTTTCTTTTATAAATGCGTTAAGAGGATAGTGTTTATCAAGATATTCTAGGAGTGCCTGAGCAGATTCAGAAATTCGTTCGTAACCTTGCAAAAAGTAGGGTAATTGTTTGGCCTCATTTGGATAACCTTTTTCAAATCGTCTGTTGCTGTTAAAAATATCTATAAAATCAGATTTAGAAGTTTTTTCCAAATTGATTAATTCAGTCCAAAGCTTGACGGATCTGTTTTGGATGAAATCATAAGCAGCTAATTTTTCGCCTCGTTGATAGCGACCTAGTCCTATATATAGATTGCATAAAATTTCTCCCAACAGCCATTCACGGTCTCTATTTTCTTTTGATGGCAATCTTTGTGGCTGGCAGATTGTTCCATCAAAACCGACCTCCTTCCAGATAATCTTGCCTTCAGCGAAGGGAATGTTTACTAGTTCATGAGCTTCAAAGACAGCAAATTCACAAAAAACATCATCTTCAAATAGAACTTTATGTCCGTCCACTGTATTTTGGTAGTGAAATGCAATTGGTTCTAGCTTACTTAACCAGGTTAGGTCTTGGATATAGGTCTGCTTGTAGCCATCTTTTACAATAACAAAGAAGTATAAATCTGAGTATTGATCTAATCGTTCTCTTTCTGTTCCGCAAGAACCAAGTGCCAGCAAAGCTAGTGCTTGTTTCGAATCTTTTAGAGACTAACCAATCTCATCTAGTCTTTGTAACAGTAATTCTGTTTTATTCATATCGTTACCTCATTCTTTCTTGTTTAATAAAAATTATACATTTAGCGCTTTCAAATGTCAATTTCATCTAATCCTAATTATATAGATTGTATTATTTTCGGTATTTTTTTGCTATAATAAATTGAATCATTTTACGGAGGTTTTCTCATGTTATCAAGAGTTGAAAAATTTGAAGTAGCCTTAAAACAGACAGAGTGTGATGCTGTTTTAGTAACCAATCTGAAGAATATTTACTATCTAACGGGTTTTAGCGGAACAGAAGCGACAGTTTTCATTAGCAAAACGCGACGGATTTTTTTGACAGATTCCCGCTATACCTTGATTGCCAAAGGTGTGGTCAAAGGATTTGATATTATTGAAACGCGTGATGCTTTGGGGGAAATCGCTAAAATCATTAGGGACGATAAATTAGAAAAAATTGGCTTTGATGATCAAGTGTCCTATGCCTACTTCAAAATGCTGAAAAGCGTATTTGCAGCCTATGAACTGATACCTATGAGCAGTTTCATCGAGAATCTGCGCATGATAAAAGATGCAGAAGAAATTGATACGATTCGAAAAGCTTGTCAAATTTCAGATAAAGCCTTTCTAGATGTATTAGACTTTATCAAACCAGGTGAGACAACTGAGTTGGCAGTTATGAACTTTTTAGATGCTCGCATGCGGCAACTTGGCGCGTCAGGAGCCTCTTTTGACTTTATTATTGCATCAGGTTACCGCTCTGCCATGCCGCATGGGGTTGCCAGTGAGAAGGTAATCCAGACTGGTGAGACGTTGACCATGGATTTTGGTTGCTACTACAAGCATTACGTCAGCGATATGACGCGAACTATTCATGTCGGTCATGTGACGGATGAGGAGCGTGAGATTTACGATATTGTATTACGGAGCAACCAAGCTCTGATTGAAGCGGCGAAAGCTGGTATGAGTCGTATTGAGTTTGATCAAGTACCGCGCAAAGTGATTAACGATGCAGGTTACGGACAATATTTCACGCACGGGATTGGGCATGGGATTGGTCTTGATATTCATGAAATTCCTTACTTTGGTAAGTCCTCTGAGCCGATTGAAGCGGGTATGGTCTTAACAGATGAGCCAGGCATTTATTTGGACGGAAAATACGGTGTGCGGATTGAAGATGATCTTGTCATCACGGAAACAGGTTGCGAAGTATTGACCCTTTCCCCAAAAGAGCTAATTGTAATTTGAGAATTGTCAATCTTTATGATAAAATAAAGAGAAATCTATTTTAAAAGAGGTAATAATAATGATTGAAGCAAGTAAGCTGAAAGCTGGTATGACGTTTGAAACAACGGATGGGAAATTGATTCGTGTCCTTGAAGCAAGCCACCATAAACCAGGTAAAGGGAATACTGTTATGCGTATGAAACTACGTGATGTACGTACAGGTTCAACTTTTGATACAACTTACCGTCCAGAAGAAAAATTTGAACAAGCGATTATTGAAACACGTCCAGCACAGTACTTATACCAAATGGATGACACGGCTTATTTCATGGATACAGAGTCATTTGAGCAATATGAAATCCCAGTAGCAAATGTAGAGCAAGAATTGAAATTTATCCTTGAAAATTCAGAAGTGAAAATTCAATTCTACGGAAGCGAAGTTATCGGTGTTACGGTTCCAACGACTGTAGAATTAGTCGTAACAGACACACAACCTTCTATTAAAGGAGCAACGGTAACAGGTTCTGGTAAGCCAGCTACTCTTGAAACAGGTCTTGTGGTCAACGTACCGGACTTTATCGAAGTTGGGCAAAAATTGATTATCAATACGCAAGAAGGAACTTACGTTTCTCGTGCATAATTTATGCTAAGAACTAGAAGTTCTTAAATTACTATCAAACTCAGACTGAGAGCCTGACAAATATTGTGCAGACTCCTTGAATGTCTTTGTGTCTTAAGAAAGGACAAGTTATGGTAACTGAACAATTAGGCGAAATCGTTATCGCACCACGTGTCTTAGAAAAAATTATTGCCATTGCAACGGCTAAAGTGGACGGTGTTTACTCTTTCGCAAATAAAAGCATGTCTGACAGTCTTGCAAAACGTTCTTTAGGACGTGGCGTCTATCTTCATACCGCCAGTGATGGCGAAGTAACTGTTGACATTTATTTATACTTAGAATACGGTGTCGGGGTGCCAGCAGTAGCTGTTGCTATTCAAAAAGCCGTTAAAAGTGCTGTTTCTGATATGGCAGAAGTTGAATTATCCGCAGTGAACATCCATGTGGCGGGTATTGTGCCTGAAAAAACACCAAAACCAGATTTAAAAGATTTGTTCGATGAGGATTTCCTCAATGACTGATGTACAACTGGAAGCAAGAAGAGAACTACGTGAACGTGCATTTCAAGCATTAATGAGTTTGGAATATGAAAAAGATATTGTAGAAGCGTGTCGTTTTGCATATCTCTATGATAAAGATATGACAAACGATTCTGATGTGGAAATTCCAGCCTTTTTATTGAACCTCGTCACGGGTGTTGAACAGTCTAAAAACGAGTTGGATGACAAGCTTAGCCAGTACCTAAAAGAAGGTTGGACTTTGGAACGTCTTACATTGATAGAAAAAAATATTCTTCGCTTGGGATTGTTTGAGATGACAGAGTTTGATACACCTCAACTAGTCGCAATCAATGAAGCAATTGAGCTATCTAAAAAATTCTCAGATGAAAAATCGAGCAAGTTTATCAATGGCATTTTGAGTAAATTTGTTATAGAATAACTTTTAAGAAGAAATGAACATAGAATTGAGAGGACGAATTTCGTTCTCTCTTTTTCAATTTTTTTCGCTGAACAGTTTCAGAAAACCTCTGAAGTGACAAGAATGTTGCTCACGAGACCCAAAAGAGATGCACTAAGATAAAAAATAGATAGAAGAAAACCAAAGGGTTCTCCTTCATGTTATCCTTAAAAGGTAAGTAAAAGGAAGGAGAAGGAAATGGAGTTCAAGGAGTTATATGCCAAGGTGAGAGGAATTGTGCTGAAGTGTCGGAGGGAATATTATGTCCACCTGTGGGAATTAAGCGATTGGGAACAAGAGGGCATGTTGGTGCTTTATCAGTTGGTGAGTCGCTATCCGCAGCTAGTAGAAGAAGATCATCAGCTCTATGTTTACTATAAGACCAAGTTCCGCAATCATATCCTGGACATCCTCCGTAAACAGGAAAGCCAAAAACGCAAACTGGACCGTCAAGCTTATGAAGAAGTGAGCGAGATTGGTCACAAGCTCAGTCTAAAAGAACTGTATTTGGATGAATTGGTGATTCTCCGAGACCAGCTAAAGAGCTATCAAGCTCAACTGAGCCTAGAGAAACAAGAGCAGTACGAGCGCTTACTAGCTGATGAACGGTTCAAAGGTCGCCAAGCTATGATTCGAGAATTAAGAGCCTACTTAAAAGACTATAGTGATTAAACTAAGTCAGAACTTTTCCCTTTTTAAAGGTCATTTTCATTTTGCTACCTCTAGAAGATTTAATTCACTTTTTTTCATTTTCCTCTTGACATGAAACGCGTTCCAGATTGTACAATGAAGTCAAGCTAGCGAAGAAATAAGATTTGAACTTGGAGTGGAGCGCAAATCCATAAAGAAAAGGAGAGAAAAATCATGCAAACAAGAACGATTAAACGTATTTTTACTGATATGGATGGGACGCTTTTAAATTCAAAGGGGCAAGTTTCCGAAAGGAATGCCAGATGCATTCGCAGAGCAGCCATTCCGATTACGCTGGTCTCTGCGCGTGCGCCAATGGAGATGCGTGAGGCTATTGAATTGTTGGGTTTGCAAGGTTCGCAAGTGGGCTTTAATGGTGGTTTAATTTATGAGGTTGTCAATCATCAAATTCATCCGCTGCACACCAAGATTGTTTTCAAGCAGACCGCGGCAACGATTTTACAGGCTGTGCGGTAGCATTTTCCACAGGTCAGTCTCAGTTATTATGACTTGAATCATTGGTATTGTGATACAATAGATGAAGGAATTCGTTACGAATACGACTTGACTCATCAGGCACCGACCCAAGTTCATGATGAAGATTGTTTTCTTTCAGCTTGTGATAATCTTTTTAAAATCATGATGATTAGCTTTGAAGAGGAAGAAATGCAAGATTTGCAGGCTTATCTGAATAGTCTAGGACTAACTAGTGTTACAATTCTGCGTTCTGGTCGATTTTATTTAGAAATCACCAGCAAAGAAGCTCGAAAATCATCAGGGATTGATTACATTAGCCGGAAAGAAAATCTAAAAAAAGAAGAAACAGCTGCCTTTGGTGACGGTCACAATGATATTCCCATGCTAGAAATGGTTGGTTTTCCGATTGTTATGGCCAATGCCTTTAAGGATGTGAAGGCACATGCTTTTAAAATTACCAAAAGTAACGATGAGGACGGAGTTAGTTACGGAATTCACAGGTATCTCGTCAGTTAATCTTGAAAATCAGAAAGGAACTCGATGACCAATATTCGAGAAATAGCGAAGTTGAGTGGCTATTCGGTGTCCAGTGTGTCGCGCGTGCTTAACAACACCCATATGTATCAGACGAGGCACGGGAGAAAATCCTGCAAATTGTCAGAGAACTGGACTATACTCCAAATCTAGTCGCAAAAGAACTGAGTTTGGGCAATACTTATAAAGTGGGTGTAGTCATTCCTCATGTGCGTCACACTTATTTTACCAAGCTCATCAACGGTATGTTGGATCAAGCGCAGAGAAGTGCCTATAATTTGCTGCTTTTGCCGTCTCAGTATGACAAAGAACTAGAGATTCAGTACCTGGAACAATTGCGAGGTCAGGCTTTTGATCATTTGATTTTCACCTCACGAAGCATAGATTTGGAAACCATTGCTTCCTATGCTAAGTACGGAAATATTGTCTGCTTAGAAAAGGTAAACCATTCTCAACTGAGTAGTGTCTATGTGGATCGCAAACCAGCTTGCAGAGAAGCTTTTCGCTGGTTGAAAGAACTGGATTATCAACATTTATCCCTTATTTTCACTCGTAAAGACAAGCGCAGTTCTACCTATCGGATGGTCAAAGAAGCTTATGATGAGGTCTATGGATTGGAGCATACTCCGGTGATTATCGAAGGGGTTGCTATAGAAGAAGACGCTTATCAGAAAGCTTCTGAATTGTGAAAACACCCAGAGATAGACTGTATTTTTTCAAATGGGGACGACATAGCAGCTGGATTTATGCGGGCTTACGAAGAAGCTGGGAAACAGCTCCCTTTCATCATGGGGCAAGAAAATATGCTGGCCGGACGTCTCTTGGGTCTCTCTACCATAGACAACAAATCCTATCAGCTGGGTCAGGAAAGTTTCAAGCAGGTTTTATCTGAAGAGAAAAAAACCATTGTGCTCAAATCGGAATTTATAGAACGGTGAAAATTCTGTAGTTTTGCAAAAAGATATTGTTTGTAGTCTAACTTGTATCGTTTTTTATTTGAGGTGATGCAAAGTCTCATTAGAGTGAAGTCAATCCTGATAACTTTGATGTAGGAATGTTGTGTTTGATCTAAGCCTAGAAACGGCTGATATCACGAATTTAGAATGACAGGCATAAACTGGATTTTAGAAGCTACGAAAGGATGTGTTTAGTGAAATTAAATTTAAGAGATAAAAAACGAATCCTTAAAAAGTTTCTTGATTGTATTCTAT
>ERZ773063.246-NODE-246-length-36731-cov-8.143854_pt1 | contig 36731 bp, 51 predicted proteins | sample MGYA00580625_ERZ773063 | MGnify/ENA primary metagenome ERZ773063 (study PRJEB29015, sample SAMEA2738022) | human oral metagenome | biome: human oral; feature: human-associated habitat; material: dental | place: China | collected 2042 ... | reverse complement strand
TCGAATATCCTCGCGAAACCATTTCTACATTGCGCACTGCATCTTCACAGAGTGGCGCTCTGCCGAGGTTTGTGTGCAAGATGGTTCCTGTCGCGTTAATTATTCCGTGCAGATGATTCACTTCGTCAGCTTCGAGTCTATCCTTAATCTCATCAGCGATGTACGAGATGCTTAGTTTCTTTACGTCATAATGCTCTAGTTCATCATCGCTTAGAGCAAGAATTTCCGCACGCACTCCATCTATAGCCTTTCTGGCCATAGATGTTACAACATCTCTTCCACTTTTCTCGAAGGCATTAGAAAAGAGGTGCTCTTTAAGCACCTCATCTATCTTCGGAATTTGTCGTAAAACTTCATTTCTTTTCATATTATTACTCCCATGCAAACTTAAATGGCGGGAGTGCGTGGGAATCGAACTACAGCCCTCGCCATTATTTGCTGTTATTTATGATGTAAACCGTTGATATTTCAGCATTCCCAAAATCTGATAAAACGCGGTAAGTTGCAAAGATATTTCAAAAAGTCACGAAATAGTCACGAATTTACCCATGAATTTACGATGCAATTATACCATCTTTTGTCTATTATATCAGAGAAAAAACTTTTTCAAAATAAAAAAAGAGCGAGCCTGTAAACTGACCCACTCTTCTTTGCTATTACAATAGTCTTTGGATTAGTCTCGAAAGGTAACTCGAAGACACTTACATTATAGGCTTAACTTGATATGATTGCAATGATTAGCTACATAACGGAAATTGCCCCGTCTTTATCCGCTTTAATGTCTACCGTTCCATTAGTGATAAGCTTTCCATCCTTGACAGCAAAGACAGCACTATCTCCCATAACTAATCCCTTTTCAACTCTACTGCCATTATCATTATAGAACTGCCATTCGTTATCGGTTTTTACCCATCCGACTTGCATAACTCCATCTGAGTTAAAATAGTAATTCTTTCCCGATATTGCATGCATACCACTTATATATGCACTTCCGTCGTTGGGCTCTAAGTAGTACCACTTACCGCCAATTGACAGCCACCCTGTAACCATCTTGCAATCGCTGTTGAAATAGTACCACTTATTCTTTATTTCTTTCCATCCAGTAACAGCATAGCCTGAACTGTCGAAGTAGTACCACGCACCATTTAACTGCGCCCAGGTTGATTTATAGTAGTTACCTTCTTTAGTCCTATACCACCAACCCTTGGAATCTTGTATCCACCCTACAGTTGGAGTGGTCGAGTAATCTGGCCTATATATATTTCTTATATTTTTAGGGTATCTGATTCTTATAGCCACTTTTGAACCGCTTGTGTTGCCCTCGAGTGTGGTAAGTGTACCATTTGCATTTCTATTTATCACGAATCCTATATGGTCTCTCGAGCCGCCCCCGGAGTTATTTCCTTTCCCGCTCCAGCAGAATATAACAATGTCGCCAGCCTGAGCCTCTGATAGATTTACCCATTTCAGATTTTTACTACACCAAATCTGCGCATTAGCGACGTTGTTATTCTTTTCCCACTTAATCCCTAAGTGACTGAGTATATACGATACAAAGACCGCACACCATGCCCAGCCTCTGAACGAGGAGGACCCATAGTACCAATCTGCGAATGTTGCAGAGCCTTGTCCGAGGAATTTTCTAGCATACTCTATAACTTTATTTCCGTTCACGTTACACCTCCTTGTCTGTAGGTGCATCTGATGGATCGTGTTCCTCTTGTGATATTGCGGTAAACCCCGGTGTGTGTTCTCCACCGATTTCATCTCTAGGCTTTTTGTAAGTCATAGCTAAGTCACTGTCTCCCACACCTTTAGTGGTAGGGTCTGTAATAACTCCAATCATACTCAAGAGACCTAAAATAGCTGTAATGATTTTTGTAACGTCTGTCTGTGGAACGGGTATTTTAATTCCTAATGTTTCACAAATCATATACCCCGTGGTTACTACGGCACCCAAAAACATAGCTACCCATTTGCCGTTTTTAAATCTAACTTTCCAATTAATCCTCATTTTTGCATCCTTTTAGCAATAAAAATACCGAGCTATGCTCGGCTAACTAACTTATTTATTTTTTTCTAAATCATCAAGACGATGATTTACCACCTTAAGCCTTTCCTCAATCACAGGTATGCGGCTTGCGAAATCGTTATGCATTCTGACCTCTTCCGTGAGTTTATCAATCTTGAAGTCGGTCAGACAACTGGTCTTACGGATTCCGTATAGTGACCCTGCTCCTGCACCTGTAGCCGTCACAACAGCCACTATAATGCTTGTCCAATCAATCATTACTTCCACCTTCCTGTAGCTTTATAAATGATCCTTGCATTTACTCTAGTTAGCTTACTCATCGATATATAATAAACTCCACCTATGTAGTCTTTTGTTGACATCTTACGAGTTGTCCACAATTCCCCGTCTGGCGCCTCAATTTCTACACTAGTTATCGGTGTATCTATAAATAGTCCAGGTGGGAGGTCTGTCCTACTACCTCCAGAGTAGTATACTGGACCCCAAGCATTCGCGGCAGATACGGTGCCGAACCACATTCCCTCTGCAACAGCTGTACCATCCGCATACTTGCGCACGTGCCATACAACACCGCCAGCCGTTACTTGAGAGTCCTCATATAGACCCTCTATAGAGTCAGCTCGCACCGCCCTAGCGATAACAGTGCCCTTATTATCGAACTCTATTACAGGCTCGATAATTCCGTCTAGCCTGTCAGAAAACGATAGGCTAGCGATTACACCATCCGCCCTCGAGCCGTCGCTCTCTACGATAAGAGATGTTATGCCCGATTTACTTATAGAGGTAAGGTCTGCAGCTGCTGATTTAAATCTAGATGTGTTAGTGTCATAGTTGTATGATCCCGCCGTAGCGGTAAATGCTGCGTGCAATCCTTGATTAACTATGTCGTTCGCGAACACATTTACAGCGCCAGTGCCTCCACAGTCAATCGATGCGCCCTTAATGGTATAGTCGCCATCTCGTGCGTCCTTGATACTCTTAATGTCAACGAGCTTTTTGTCTTGTTCGTAAAAGCTAATTCTATCCTCTGCAAATTCAGCGCTCTTCTTACCGTCTTTGCGAATTTGCAAAGAGTTATCAGTCAGCACCATTGATGCACCCTCATTCGACTTCGCATTCTTTGACACTACCATTCCTGTACCAGCCTCGAACTTCATATAGTCCGTTGCAGTCTTTGCTGCCTCAATAGCCTTGTCATTTACCGACTTAATCGAGGTAAGGTCTATGCTATCTGTTGCGAGTATTTCCATTTACACCTCCAATTGAGCGGACACTCTCGCCGCCTCTACGTTCTGTACCCTATAGGATGTACCTTCATGAGCTTTGACTCCGTTCTTGTACCATACGACCTTACCGACGTTAGCTACTTCGCTAGCAGTTAATTCTCGCCCATCCTTGTATACATGAGCTGTAAGAGTCGTATCAACTAGGGTGTCGGTGAACACTACACCCCTAGAGCTCTCAACGGTCAGACTTAATGTACTTGCTGTTGATCCAGGTGAGGTGTTAATGTTCGCTAGTTTGTCAGCAAGTGACCTCACCTGGTCATCGATACCACTGTCCTCCTCTACGAAGTCGCCCAGTTTAGCCTCAATCTTCTTGCCCGATACAGAGGTCTTGAGCTCAAGCAGTCTGCTTGATATATAGAGCTCTCCTCTATCGTTGACAATGTACACTATGTCGCCTATAGATAGGTTTTCTGGCATAGTCACGATATCGACCTCATAGGTCTTAGTAGGACTAGACAGTTTCTTGAGCTCTGTAACCGCATGAGCGCATAACTCTGATTGTGATGTAGTTTCAAAACTGTATGTACGTTCGATGTGCTTGCCCTTGCTCCAGGTGCTCCCCCACTGTGCAACGGCACTTCTTGACTTAAGTAGCTTACCGTCTGTGTAGATATCGCCATCATCGTAGCTGTACCCTGCCAGTGTTATAGGCTCGCTACTTCCCTCTGCAGTTCCGCCCGTAACTCTTAGAGCTGTTGCTAGTGTCTGAACTGACTCTTTGTCGCGTATGTTTTTTACATCTCGACCGAGCCTAAGCTGTATCTTCGCATCTTTGCCCCTCTTCTTCCATAGGTTAATTAGTAGCCTTTTTACCGCCATACCCTCAACTTCGAACGAATAGGACACTTCTGCATTATCGAACTGAGTCGCAATCGATGCGATACGTTCCGCTACAGTGCTCTCTCCATCCCATTTGAGCTTGCGCTTTAGATTCGAGATCTCATTCACTCCGATTTCAAAACCAGTGCCGCGTATCCACTCTTCAATGTATCCGACAGCGGTATAGGCTTGTGACGCCTCGTACTTCTCCGCTATGGTGTTGAGGAGGTCCATTCCTGCATCCTCGCAGTATAGGGTGACTTCCCTATTATCCTCGTTGAATTCTCTATCGATGATGGTGTAAAACTCGTTCTCCGCGTTGTGTTTGCGGAGTAGGTAATTACCCGCTGTGCAGAGCTTTCGCATGTCTTTTTCTGCCGTATCACCATAGCATACGGTAGCCTCGAATATAACAACTCCGTTAGATACATATTCCGTCTTGCTGTCGTCAACAATAAATATGCCATCATTAAGGTTTGTAGAGGCTTGACCGAGTATCTGCATTTTGCGGTCAGCAAAATAGATAATCATAGGTATACCTCCCTATATTTGAGCTTTGCTATAGGCTTATCCGTTGTAAAAGCAGAACAAGCAAAGTTTATTCTGTTCTGCCCTGGAACGAGTTTTAGGGTTTCCCAATCATTGCCGAGTGCCCCTAAATCAGGTCTAGGGAGGTTATTCACCTTTATAGAACCATCCGAGCAATCAGCTACGAGATTATCGCCCCTAGCGAACTTATTAGGAATATCGTCGAACTTCTCGACATTGGTTTTTCGGAATTTTACCCAAAATAGATAGTTGAGCATAGGAGGGTAAGTGTCTCCCACACCTCTATATTTCGTCGAGGCGAATGTGACCTTTGTCGCCTTCATTTCCTTACCTTCTGGCACCGTAAACGATAATAATCTCCCTGCTACATTAAATCGGAACTGATCACCAATCTTGCTAATTGAGATTGTCCTTACAGGTGGATACCCAGCATAACCGAAACCGAACCAATCGGAGAAGTACCCCGCATCGAACTCGAAGTAATGCACATACTTGCCGCCCGCGTATATCTTCGCATTAGCTGCAGTTCCCGAGTACCACTTCTTAAGCTCTACCCCAGCTACAACATTACCGCTCGCGTCATGAATCATGCACTCATATGTTCCAAGGCATCTAGGGTCGCAACTGTCATTTAGCGACCACACGAGATAATAGGACATCTCGAAGTTCTTCGCTCCTTTAACTCCAGAGCTATCAGCGGGTATATCTTTTGTTACAGAAGGACCGCTAAGTTCTGCGCTCGTGCTCGAGCCATAACTAGATGGTGTTATGTACTTGCCTCCCGACTCTTTGACTTGAAAAGATCCTTGATATAGGTGACCTTCGTGTGACTTGCCTATGTTCTTACCCCACCCATTAAGAGTTGCCTCGTTGAACTTATCGTCTATGAGTGTCTCGCTCTCTGTATGGGAGGTTGTATCGAGTTCCTTAGGGTCGCCTAGCTGTATAACGTGGCTCTGTGCATCAGAAAATACCACATATCCGCTCTCTCCGTGCTGTGCCTGGGCGAAATCAACAGAGAACAGAGGCGAACTAGGTACTGTACCGTTGTAGTTAACGTTAAATACTCCGTTAATAGCCTGTACAGTATACTCGCTCGTGCTGAACTTAAACGGTGTTAGGCACAAAATCTCGAAATCAGCCACTACAGAGTTACGGCCTGTTGGCACGTCTCCGCAGTTCCTTGGAGTTCCGATATAGAATCGGTCGCTTTGGTCAGCAAATACAATCTTTGCGTTGACAGTATTAAGAACCTCGTTCAGCTTGTCGTATGCGGTTCGAAATGCTCCACTGTCGCTACAAATTAGCTGATAGGTAATAGTTATCGACCTTGACGGATATCGCCTATTCTTAAGAATTGAGCCATCTCTAGAGGCCACCTCTGCGGTAGTAAGGTCAGAGGCGAGTAGCTCCCGCCCCTGTACCGTTAGTGTCCTATATCCAGGTATTATGTCCTCGATATATCTACCATTAATTGACATTGCCTCGCTCGGTCTAACCGCAGAGATCTGATTGCCTGTTGTATCTATGAAGTTATACATATTTAGAACCTTCCCTTTCTTCTGCGGTCGCGCTTTTCGTTCCTTGCCTGCAGCTCTGTGAGGTCGTCTACAGTCGCATATGCAACTTCTCTACCATCAATCTCGCTATGCACATGAATCTCGTATCGAGCCTGTGAACTGTAGTTGTACTCGTCATTTAGCCCCCAATTGCCACTCATGCCCGCCATTTCCATCTGTGGCGAGAACGCATTAGCCATCTGTGAACTCATCGAGCGAACAGCACTAATCTTGCTCTTGATACCGTTAACAAGTCCTTGACCTATATAGGCACCGTTGTTGAACTGTTTATGCGAAGGAGAGCGTATAATCTGTGCCTTCTTAATAGCAATGTCCGCCGCGTTTGATAGAGTAGTAGCTATACTCCTTACTCGGCCTACTTGTGATGCCATACCGTTTGCAAGTCCAGCACCTATATATACACCTGCTGAGTATGCTCCACTACCTGCAGAGTGTAGTATTGACCTAATTGTATTACTCATGCCTCTTGCGACCGATACAGCGGAATTTAGCCCGCTAGATAGACCGCTGCTGAAGTTACTACCAACTGATGCACCCGCACTCATTGCTCCTGCAGATGCCCCGCTAAATGCTGACTTAAGCCTGTTCATGGCCGATCCTGCATAATCGCCAATCGCTTTTAACCCAGCTTTTACGATATTAACTGAGCCTACCATCGCTGTCAGAGATGATGCCGCCGCCCTTGCGTTAGCCGCAATCGATTTCATGGAGCTATTAACCGCCTTAATCGCGAGTGCTAACACGCCCACACCAATTGCCGCTATTCCTACTAATATTCCAAAGGTTAAGAAGAGCACTCCCGCCACTACTGCTAGTGCGCCCGCAGTTAGCAACATCACGGCGGCTATAATCGCTAGTCCGCCGAGTGTTATTAATCCGAGCCCGAGGATGACTGCTCCCCCAGCAGCTACAACACAAGCTAAACCTATCGCTGCAATGCCCAGCGCTGCCTGTAATCCGTATTGGGCTGCCATGGGTAGCGCATTAATGAGTCCGGTCACAGAATCAACTAAACCAGAAATCGCATTAACTACCGCAGCTATTCCTTGAGCGGCTAACCAAACACCAGCACCTATCAACAGCACCATTGCGCCGAACGACAGCATAGCCGGTATTGCCACATCAAGCTCAGGTCCCAACTTTGCGAATGCGAATACAAGTACCCCTATTGCTATTGCCATTCCTGCAAGCACCCCAACAGCTAATCCACCGCCATCTGATACGGTTTTAGCTGCTTGTGCTAATATCCACATGCCTGCTGCACACAGCACTATTGCTCCGCCAAATGCAAGAAAAGCAGTTGACATCGCATTTAATTTACCCGCGCTCATTTTAGCCATGTTCTTTGATAGTATGACTAAGCCTATACCGAGCAGACCGATAGCAACAGCCATACCAGCAAACACCGCAATCGTGCCTTTTCCTGATTTTGCAATTGTCTTAGCCGCTTGCGCCATTACCCAGAATCCACTAGCCATTAAGAGGACTCCAGCACCCATAGTCATAAACGCCTTGCTAGATGCTAGCATCTGTTTACTTGTAGTTCCTGCTGCTTTTCCCGCTTTAGGCAGTGCACTGGCTACTGTTTCAGAGGCGGTGCCGAGCGCCTTCATTTTGCCCGCTAGTTTAAGGGCTATCTTAAGTCCTATAAAAGCCTCTACGAGCTCTGGAATATGAGTAACTAGGTATGCAACTGAATCCGCATGTTTTTCGAGGAACTTCGCCGCCCCTTTAGCGGAACGGGCAAGACCGTCCATGCTTTTCTTAAACGCATCAACTGCACTCTTGCTGTTGGTTATCTTGGCAATACTTTTACCAACTGCACTAAATGCTTTTGAAAACGCAGCACCTACGCCTTTGAAGGAATTAGATGCGATCTCGAGCCTTGACGATAGTGTTGCCATTGCTCCTGATATAGCACCAACGCCCGCCTTACTGATAACATCGAACGCGGGAGCTAATCTAGTTGCTAGAGTCGCCCTCAGTCCTTCTGCCGCCTCGCCAACCGTTTTATATTGTTGCGCCATAGCTAGGAGTGACTTATCATTTCCTGCCTTCTCCATAGCCTTGAAGAAGTCCTCAGTCTTGACCTTGCCCGCTTGCACATTAGCAACAAGCTCTTTAGTCGTCATGCCCATCTTAGCTGCGACACGAGACAATCCTGCTGGCGACTGTTCGAGCATTAGTTTAAAGTCTTGCCATGCTACCGTTGGCTTTGCCGCCATCTGAGTAGCTTGTGTTGATAACGTTTTCATGGCTTGCCTAGGATTTTCAGATGCGGCCGCAACCGCTCCGAAACCTTTTACAACTCCTGTAGTGGTCTTCTTGTTGACTGCATAGAGCTGTGCATAGGTGCTCGCCATGTCCTTCGACGAATAGATTGTCTTTGCAGCGAAGTTCTGCAAGTCCTTCTTCGTCCGATTAATTTGTGCCTTGCCCATTCCCGACATCTGCATGTTAGCTGTAAATGTCTTCCAAGTCGCATTGGTCTCGTTGATCTCGGTAACAAGCCCTTTTACACTTCGCCCTAAAGCCGCTACTGCGGATCCCCCGATTCGGGTCAGTGCACCGAAACCAAGCCCAGCCTTAACCATTCCACCAGTGGAGTTGAGCAATCCTGCAACGCCCTTAAGCTTGGGCGACAGGGAATCTTTTGCACTTAATACGGCGGTTACTGAATAGCTCTCCATTATTCTCCCCTTTCCTTTAAATATTTACCGAGAGAGGCGAACCTACCCTCAGTCTTCTTTGGTTCATCGAGAACCCTGCGTATAGCTTCCTCGTAATTGAAAAAACTTTTGAAAGTCTTATATACCGGATTACCCGACTTCTTCACCGCTTTCGCAAGTACCGTTAAGTACGCTTGTTGATGCGCCCTGTAGTCCTCGTCAATCATGCGTAACTTATAAGCTTTCGTCATGATTTCGTACTCGGGAAATGTTAGGCGGTCAACCTGCTCAAAACTTGTGAACCCGTGCCGACGAAAGCAATCAATAGCTATATCGCTGTAGAGCTTGTCGGCATCAAAGGCTAATTCTGCCCTTCTAGTCTTGCCTTCAGCTCTGCCTCCTGCAACTTCTTCACTGTATCCGTCGACTTTTTCACGCTCTGGAATATTCTCCTCGTACAGTTGGCACTCTCGAAAAAACTGAGTACCTTCTCGAAAACTTCATCTATATTAGTGGTCTCATCTTCCAAATACTCACGCAAATCATCTTCCTTGATTTTTGGGTCTTCCGTCTTGTTGGCAGTAAGAATTGCACTTGCTAAATCCTCGATTGAACCGTCAATGATATTTGCAATCATTAGATTCAGTCCGATACCCTGTTCAACTCCGATAAGTCCGTCAACTGGTGCCATCTCTCTTCCATTTACCTCTTTAACGAATTTAAGACCGAATCTTAATGGGTATGGGTGTCCTTTAATTACGATTTTCATGTGTTACCTCCTGTTTTTTGTAAAAATAAAACGAGGGCGAATTAACGCCCTCAGTTATATCCGAATAGTCTTTATGCTCCGCCCTGTGTTGTATCTTTGAAGACATAAGCTGCCATAGTCTGCTGCTCTTCAGTTACGGTAACATCTCCTCTCACTCCGGCGCCATTGACCCCGAACTTAAGCGATAGCTCTACATTCTCATCTGCGTCGGACGACTTCTCAAGTTCAGTAAGATATCCCTGGAAGTACATACCCTTGAACTTATTAGCTCCTGTGCCCTTCTCTTCGAGGTTGGCTTCCCAAATCTCGATGATGTCGTCATGATCCAACGCATCCTCCAGCTTGTCGATGAACTCGTCACCTTTTGCAAGTAGAGCAGTTGCGGAGATTTCAACTTCCGACTGCCCAGGAGTTCTCACTGTGCCGCTCTTAGTTGCCTTAGAGTCAGCGTCCTTAGACTTTGTTCGGCTGTTTTCAGTGGTGAAAGCAAGCATCGTACCCTTTGTTGTTGCGATATCCTTAAAGATTCGAAACAAGTACACTATCTTCTTACCAGATACTGTCTCACCGAACATCTGTAGATTGATTGACATAATTTCCTCCTAACTAAAATAAAATTGGAGCTCTAAAACCCCATGTAATAACGGATTAGCCGTAGAATTATCGGCCAGTACCCTTGATGATGCTGAAACAAAACGTGTATTTTCATAATCTTGGGTATTCTCATATAACTTAGATTTAACTTGACGCATCATCTCCGATACTTGACCTCTAGCTCTAGGATTATTACTCCACACGTGAGCAGTAATGCTCACAGTACCAATAACTGCCCCTTTAAGAGCACGGTCACTCTGTATAGCCTCTCCGATGTAGATAAATGGGTAAGGTGTGTCCTCGGGCGGTAAGAAACCGTCATACACCTTATTTTCACCAAATAGCTGTATGGCTACACTTCTCACGTATGTGAACGCTGCCTGTTGTGGATCCATTATCTTACCAATTCCTCCATCTTTGATTTAAACTCAGCCTTAACTTCCTCATATGCAGGCCTCATATAGGGCTGTGCAGTCATATATCGTGTACCGTACTCAACATATGCTGCATACTCAGTGTGCGGTGCTACGACAGCCGTAAGCCCGTCATCCTCAATTTCTAGTGTAATACTGCGCTTGAGGGTTCCAGTGTCTACAGGTGCATTGTTCTCCGCGCCTCTCTGCAATTTAGTCCCACAACTTCTGACAATCTGCTTTGCCGTAGCCAGTTTTGCTTTATCACGCAGAGCCTTTTCTAACTTATCAGCACCAACAAACTTAAAGCCCATTACTATACCTCCTGTAGGTAATACGCACCTTTGCGCCGTAGCTTACGCCGCTTAATAACTTCATAAGTCTTAGCACCAATGCGTACTCGATTAAACACAAGGTATCGCTGCGTATGTGCCACTAGACAGTCATCACGGAGTTTTCCAAACAGTAGTTGCACCGTTTCGTCCTTAAGGCTCATTACGCTAGCCATAACCTTATCCTCGGACAACTTATCACCGTCATAGTTGCCCGTCGACCCGTTATACTTTCCAGGAACAAGAGTCTGTATATACATAGGTGTATCGTACCTCATATAAACCTCACTCTCCCACGTCTGGCGTCTTTTTGGGCAGCCACATATTGCTCGATATCCGACATATACGGCCTAAAGTCATCATTACTCCATGTCATCTTTTCACCCTCTACATCGTGTGAAGATACGCCCTCGGAACCAATCCGGTTGAAGCGTGATATAGACACCTCCGTTACGATGTAGGAGAGCGAATCAGGGACAGTGTCCTCTGCGATGAGATGCTTAAGTCTACTCTCAACCAGCGACACTATCGTATTTAGTACGGCATCATTCTCGCTGTCGTCAAACCCGAGCAGTTTCTTAATCTCATCAAGCATGATGACCTCCTACTTTTTACCACTCTTACTATCAGTCTTCTCACCGGACTCATCCTCACCGAGCTCATCTTCGGTTCCAGATTCACCTGTTGGACCCCCAACTGATTCGATAAGTGGTTCACCCTGCAGATTATCATCGCTCGCTAACAGCGCTACTCTTTCAGCGCCAGGGTCAACACCTGCACGAGGATACTCATCACCTTCTACATACTCGTGATAAACTCTCCCGCTCTTAGTGTCCTTGTAATCCTCTAGGTCAAAAAAACCCCTAATTACCTTATACATAACGTACCTCCTTAATATGTTTAATATACGTAGCGGGGCTGTTAAACCCCGCCAATTACTTCTATGCTCCAGTTACAGTAACCTTAGCAACAGCTTTCTTGTTGTCGTTAAGGATAAACTCTCCTGCTCTGCCTGCGCCCTGTAAAGCAACCCCGTCGAAGTCTTCTGACTCGATAGTTCTAGCTGTCTCAATCCCAGTAAAGGCCTTACCTACACCCTCAACATATGCGTAGATAACTTCCTTAGCCTGGAACAGCGGAGCTGGAATCTCCTCGATAATGAATCCCTTGAATTTCATCACAACACCGTTGCTGATATCCACATCAGCCCTTTTAGCGGTTGTGAACAGCCCATTATCCATGATTGCGTTGTACACATCAGGATTAACGCTAGCTCTGAGCGTGCCCTTAGCACCGATATTGACAAAGTACGCGGACAGCTCATTAAACACATCTGCGACGTTATCTTTTGTGATCTTTGCACCACCTGCGATAGTCTTCCCTGCGACAGACGAAATAAACTTACCGTGCTGCTTGTTGAACTTCTCAATCTTAGCCTGTGCCTGCACATCAAGTCTGTCAGCAACAGCAGCGGCAAGGTCGTTGTTTACCGTATGTCTGTCAAGACCTTCGTGAAAGCTGTAGCCCCAAGTGTATGGAACAGGGGTGTTCTTGTAGATTACCTCCTTGCGCTCTCCGAAACGACTGGACTTGCCTGTACCGGTGCCCATAGCAGTATTAGCGTCCTTGCTGTACTCCCCTAGAACAACAGGCATGTCGGATGTCTTAACGTAAAATGCATTCTCGTTGTCCTGCACACCGTCGATAGCCTCTATAGCATTGCCAAAGAATGCGCCGAAGTACGCCTGCTTCTGGAATACTGCTGCGAGCAGTTCCTTGAACTGCAGGCTAAATGATCTAGCAGTCTGGTTATTATTATCACCATCTGCGAACATCTGTAAATTAATTTTAGTCATACGTGATCTCCTTACTTGTATTTTTCAATTTTAGCTGCGAATGGATCGGATTTACCGTCATTACCACCAAAGTCCTTAGGTGTTTTACCGGTATTTCTCTTCACCTCTGCAGCCTTTACCAACTTGTCTACAATGCCGACGAACTTGTCAATGTTAGCCTTAGTCTCGTCTGCGTCTGTAGTGGCTACGAAGTCCAAGATATCAGTTGTTGCGTCTATATCTTTTTCCTTAAGCAGTTTGGACGCAGTAGCCCTCATATCAGATAAAGTCTGAGCATTCCTGAGGTCAGCATTCTCTTTCTTAAGCGTCTCAAGCTCGTGTTGATTTTTCTCATATGCGGACATCTTTTCAAGCTTCTTAGCCTCTTCAATCTTGGCTTCCTGCTCTTTCTGCCACTTGGCAAATTTCTTGTCGAGTATGGCGTCAACTTCGGCGTCGGTATACTTCTTTTCTCCTTCTCCCAACTTACCTCCTGCGGGCTCATCTCCATTCGACCCTTTACCACCTTTAGCAGCGTTCGGATCGTCACCTGCGCCGTCGTCTCCGCCTTCGCCATCTGCGAACATCTGTAGCTTCCATTTAGTTAGTTCGTTTAGCATAATAATTTCCTCCCATATTTTTTATGTTCCAATGCTTAACAATTCCGTAGCTTTTTTAGCCGTCCACGCCTTGGCTGTGCCATTGCTTTTTATGTCGTCAATGCTTGGACTAGTCAGTTATAACCTTTACGTAATCGGGATAGCTAGCTGCAATCCCGTTTGCGCCAATTAAAAAAGAGCTAACGAGTAGCTTGTACTCATTGCTCACTTCACCTATAGGGCAGATTCGCCCATATCCCTCCTCTGACGAGGTTTTATACTCACCGCCAGTTAATTCCTTGGCTGACTGCTCTAATGTTTGATATAAAGCAGATACGCCAGCACAAACGATATCCGAGCCACGTGGCATATATCCCGCGTGACCATTCACCTCCACAGAGTAGTTATTAACTTTTACTTGTATCATTATCTGTCCTCAATAAAAAGACCCGGGGCCCGAAGGTCACCCGAGTACGTTCCATTATTATGTTTCTATTCTACAGTCACATTGCGCTCTATATGTCGCCTAGCGCCACAATGACTACAAGTAAACCACGAATTGTATTTTACTGCAGGGTTACTTGGCACCCAGTATCCCTTGTGACAATGCGAACACGGTACCCGATCAGAGGCTTTTGTTGTCTCTAACAAAATCAAATTGTTCATAGTTTCCATATCCTCCATCCTCCCATTTTAAATCTGGATAAACGTCCTGCGCGAGTTTCTTAACATACTCCCACTCATCCGGTTTCAAGTAATCTCTGCGTTCCTTGTGCATTTTTTCCATTGCGAAACATATCGCTTCCGCATGTTGACATTCTCCTATGCCGAATCGGTAATGTGCCATTTCATGCACAATTGTTTGTGAAAAAACAAGTTTGTTCGGACACTGCCTCGCGTAAATATCTATTCTGTCGCCATATTGCTCTCCACGAGCCCCTGTTGGATGCATACGCATATTAATAACATCGATAATAACATCGCTGTTTTTAATTGCATTGATTGTATCAATTCCCACAGGACTTTTCAACAACTCTTTTCTTGCATCTTCTAGAGAATAAATCCACATTGATTCGTGTACATCTTGCTTTATGGAATCATCAAAGCTTTTCGCATAATTCACATCGCTCTCTGGTCCCACACTAGCGGATGTGCTGCACCTACAGTTAGGATGCATAGGTGGTGCGTTTTCGCTCACCAGCATATCATCGACCTTGAATACCTTCTCGTCAAGGGCTCTGCATATCTCACACGCCTTACTACCTAGCGTATGGAACTGATACCACTCAAAACCATTGCGTTTGTACGATTGAAACTGTGCCTCTGTCTGCACCCTTGCCATCTCCGTGCGCATCAATCTCGATGCGTTGCGAAGTGAGACGCCAAACGTCCTGGATAACTCGCTTGCTAACTTTTTGGGATTAATCCCCTGCATCAAACCTCTAGTAAGTAGCTTGTGCAGTTCGTACTTGAGTTGCTCCTGGTGCGCCCACACACGCTGTGAATATGTCGCATTATGAAAAGATGCACCGACGATTGAGGCTGCCATTGCCTCTGAATTACGCACGGAATTACCGAGAATACCAGCTTGCCTCTTTAGCTCATTAGTCGTTCGCTCGTTCAGCTTATTCCCCATAAACTCATCAATATCGCTGAACCCGTCAACCAACTGCATGCCGATATTAGCCTTAAGTAGCTCGAGGCGGTTAACCTTCATCGTTAGATTATAAAGCCTCATCTCTTCGTTAGCTCTTTTGCTCATGTTGTGAGTAGCAACATATCTTTTTGCCTTAGCCGCATATGCTTCAATATCAAGCTTATCAGCTCGTTTTTTAGCTTCCGCCAGGCTGATACCTTCCTTTGCTGCGTAACGACCGTAAAAGGCATCAATGTCACGCTGGATGCTAGCCTGCATAGTCTTGTATATCTGCTCTAGCATCTTATCATGCTGCGCTGATTCCTTGAGATTCATCTCGTGTTGTCTGGCCTCGCGGGTCTTCCAGTACATATTGCTAGCAGATTTGACAGACATTACTTGTCACCTGCAAAAGTCTTATCGATTACTGATAGAGGTTGAGACTCCTCATCCTCGTCCTTGATTCTCTCAAGCTCGGCCTTTGGATCAGCAACAATCGACAAGCCCCTAAGCTGTGTCTCGTGTGACACTATGCCCGATAGCTGCGCCGCTGTCTGTGCCTCCTCTAGTAAGTTTTTAGGCACGTTGCGGGTAAAGGTTATTTCGACATCTTCGTAAGCATCCTGACGCGGAGTATTAGTTGACAGAGTACAAAATAGCTTAAGCCTCTTCCGGATGCTCTTCTCTACTTTGCTGTCGAAGGATTCCGCAAGGTTAGACATTGCTTGAAGCTTATACGCAAGTGATGTACCACTCGTCGCGCCTCCGAAACTCTCGTCGGAGATGTTCGCCACCATCGAGGTCTGATATATAAGAGTCTCGAGTCTATCCAGTAAATTTTCTTGCGTTCCATCCGCCGTAGGTTTCTGAAGGAACTGGATGAGTACATCCTTCGCATTATTGGTACCATATAGGTTAATGATGCGGCTGTCTCTTATGCGCCTTATTCCTTCCTCGTCAATTTCCGCACCCATGATCGCAAGATACGCCTCGGCGAATGACTCAACGTCATTAGCTTTCTCACCAAGTGCAGCGTTATACGTCTCGACAAGCCCCGCCACAGACTCGTATAACCCGATGCGTTCCTCGTTAAGCTTCCATTCAACAACTGGAATTTTACCGTATGGATTATCATTCTTATCAGTTATTTTGTCTTCTTCAAATTTTAGTACTTGAGATGGCGTAAGAATCTCGCCGTATAGCTTGCCTCTTAGTTTGCTCTTCTCTCCGTGATAGCCGTATCTGACTGCAAACAGTGCGCGCTCTGCAACCGAATCGTCGTACACAATGAACATCTGCCTAGGAGTAAATCTAGTTACCCTAGTTTCAGTACTCTCATTCTGGTACAAGTACTCAAATGCGTGTCCAAACTTACAAGCTACTTTCGCCATCTCCTTGTTGTGGTCCTTAAGAGCATTGCGCTTGGCAAATAACTGCATGGCTTCGTCGAACTTTTCGTCCTCACTTTGCACCTTAATCGGCTTGCCATAAGCGTAGCCTATGAATGTATCGGTGATATATCTCGGGAACCCAACAGCGAGCCTGTGGTCAGGTTTCCAACCTTCTTTCTCCGGAAGCCGAAAGATATCATGAAATCCGAGATAAAGATTTTCAAGGTATTCATATCTCGGCAGCATCAGCTTATGCTGTTCGATACACCCCTTAATCAGCTCCATTTTTACGCCTTGCTCCAACACGTTCGCATCTCGTGTAATTGGTGCTGGTAATTTATATGGTCTTTTATTAGCCACTAGATGCCTCCTTTGAATGTTTTTAGCTTGGCTAGGTTAGGCTTTCGCCATCCCTCTACGCCATAACGCATCGATGCCATTGCATCATCAAAAAATGGAACTGGTTCGTCGAGATAAATGCCACGTTTATCGTCATACTTCCACTTCCATTGTCCTATTTCTTTAATAAAGTTTATGTTCTCTGGATGTATATAAATCATCCTCTTGACGATTTCTCCACCGTCTTGGTTGCCCTTTATCCAATCAATCTGTGCTGTAACTGAGTTAGGCTCTTTGCTAACTGCTTTTGCCCTATATCCAGCCTTGTACCACATTTTTATTCGGTCGGGCTCAGCTGAATCGCACCACATATCACGCGTCTTAAGCTCCGGGAACTTGTCAGCCTCTTGTATCCACTCCGCTGTGTCCTTCTCGTGTCCATACAGCCCGGGAAGGACGTATATATCGCCGTCCCTGTAGCCGTATGGGTATATTGCATTTGCGTGGTTAAATCCGAAGTCTTGCCCAATTGCAACGTAGTCGTAATCTTCGTAGTTCGTTGATATCTCTTTGACTTCATAATTGTGAAAGATTAGTCCTTTAGTCTCGCCCCAATTACCTAGTCCGTATATCTGATAACCTTCTGGATCAACTTCCTTGCGTCGTTCCATTCGCTTATAGTACGCATCGTCTATAAATCGATTATCCTTAAACGTCGACTTGTGCGTCAGAACGTCGTCATCCTTCCTATCAAAAAACTGTGCCTTTATCCAGTGATGAGCCGATACAGGATTGAACGTTAGCCGAATCTGATAAAACTGTCCGTCTGGCAATTCGCCTCTAAGTCTATCATCTATGATTTCGAAGTCTGCCTGTGTTAATTCCGTAGCCTCTTCAATCCAGACATCTGTTAGCTTACCTCTCTTGAACGTGATTGACTTGAGCTTTTCTCGCTGCTTTTCGTCATTCATTCCTCTGAAGAGGATTTGATTCTGATTAATGAGACACTCGATAATCATTGCAGAGCTGTTAACTCGCCAGTACTTCTCCCATGAATCGCCATGTATTCGCCATATCGCCGCCTGTAGTTCTGCGAACGTACTATCTCGATTAGTAACATCAGCCTTGCGAACACACAAGAGATTACGCCCTTTATCGGATAGCAATCGCAATATGTAATGCTGTGCAGTGTCCATACTCTTGCCAGACCCAGCAGAGCCTCGCATAACGATGTATCGCTTGCGTGACTGATTCGGCTCTCGGAAAATCCTATTAGCCTTAATCGTTGCCGTCGCCATAGTCCACCTTGACGTTTAGTTCTAAATCCGCACCGACTTCGACCTTGTCAGTAAATGCACCGTAGCGCTTACCAAGTAGCTCTGCTGCTTTTAACTTCTCCTTCTCATCGGGGGTCTTGTCCATGAGCCTAGCAGACGACACCCCATCACCATCGCCCTCTATGACGACTACTGCGCTTTGCGTCGTGCCCCTCATCACAGAAGTTAGATACTGCAGCACTTCTTCTTGACTTGCAATCTTAGCCGAGTTAATCGCCTCGAGTCTTTCGGCAATATAGGCTTTTATATGAGGTTTTCTGAGGTTTTCAGCACCTTGCTGATATGCTGCTCTCTTCGCATATCCAGCTTTAATCGCCGCCCCTGTAGCATTACCGCTGATGATGTACTCATCTGCGAAACGCTGTTGCTTTATTGTAAGTTTCAAGTACATCACCTCCTTTAAGGTATTAAAAAAGAGCCCCGAAGGACTCTTTGCTTTGTGTTATGTGTTTTTAACCTTTAGCATCTTGATGATTATCTTTTTCGGAATTAATCTTCCAAGTAGCCTTGGTTCCCTTGATAAATGTTCCGACTATCGCGGCAAGACCAGAAGCTCCTAAAAGTGCCCCAACTACTGCTCCAGCAGTACCAGGTGCAATATAAGCTATTGCCACACCACCTATAATAGTTGTCACGCCTAAAACCGTCGCACTAATAATGCCCATCTTGCTATCTCGTGAGTCAGTGTCATGGCAACGCAAGTCCATTTCAAAACGATGGTCCTGTTCTTTCTCAACGGATAAAAGGATTCTTTCAGCGGAACCGGGTAGCACATTTTCATATCCACGTAAAATCCAAGGCGCAGGTAATGGTCCGCTGTGGTATATTTCCGCGGAAAACGACGACAACTCTCTCTTCAAAACCTCGGGAGGAATGTCTTCAATTTCTTCAGGAGTAATATCTCCTGAAAATATTCTACCCATTACAGCCGTTTCTTCTGGATTAACCTCTTGTTGCGACTGCGTGTTTTCTGGCTTCTCGCTCAATGCCTCTTCCAACATTCTCCCAGTCCCTTCTTATCGCATTTCTATCTCTTTCGAAACCGTTTTCGTAAGCCGCCCTCTTGCGCTTATTGACAGTTGCACCTAAATCGAGTGCTCGGGCGAATCCACTGTAATAACTCTTACTAATTTTCATTAGACTCACTCCCTTCCTTGTCAAATAAGTTTATACTAGGAATGCATTATCTTTCAACACTTCTTGCCCAACTATAGATATTCTCTATACAAAACATGTATTTTGCCATTAAAAATCTATAGATGAACTTTATATCACAAATGAAAACCCGACACCAAACGGTACCGGGCAACACCTTATTAAGTTTGACTTTAAATGGATTTGTTCAAGCAGTGCCTCGGGGGGTCTATCCTCCCCCCTCTCCAGCTTTGCTTGATTATACCATAAATCAGAGAACCTACTATAATCAACTATAATCAACTATAATTTTTTAAGAATTTCGCGGTGTTTCTGGAAAATCCGTTGATTAGAATACCCAAATGTACTAGCTACGTCCTTCCACTCAAGTCCCACTATGTATCTAGCATAAACAATATCGCGAAGAAACACATCGTCAAATGTCCTCATAAAATCATACGCCTTACACACTAATGCATTAAGTTCTAGAAGATTGTTGTTAAGCTCCTGCTGCAAATCTACCGCAGCACAGAGGCATTCACTTGCCGAGTCGCACACACCCGATTGTACCTTCTCCTTGTACTCTATGGCGCCACCTTCCGCTTTGCTCTCATAAAGTTCTATTCGCATCCGTGTGCGCTTGATATGCCTACGCAGCTTAGGGATGCGCAGTAGCTCTTCTTTAGTTATCGTGCTCATGACTCTGCTCCTTCATGGTCTCGAAAACACCTTGCCTAAAACCTGCAGAAAAGTCTTTGCCCGCTTCATATAATTCTTTACAATTTTTCGGGTTTTGCAACGAAGGCTCCTCTGCTATTCGTCTAAGCTGTCTAGCGATTTTATAATCCTTGTAAAGTTCCACAACTCTATCAGCGCACATAAGTTGCTTCAACTGTTCGGTCATGATCTCGACGTCTGCTATCTCCTCAATAATTGCCTCGTCGTTCGTCGAATCAATAGCCTCTATAAGTTCGCCCAGCTCCTCCTTGCACTTAACAAGTTGGTGCTTAAGTCCGTAATGATTGGCAATATTTGTTAAATCATGCATCCTCATTCTGCACCTCCTAACTGCTCTGCATATCGCTGAGCCTCTCGCAGTGTATCGAATCTAATTGACTTGTGGTCTCTTGCGAATACGTAATGCCCTCTGGTCGCCCATCGGCAACCGCTAGTCAGCCTGATTGCCTCCCGCTCCGTAATCACTGTTACACCGTACGGATTTGGAACGGGAATATACTCCTTTGTGTTCCTAAAAGCCCCGTAGGACTCTGCACTTAATATCCATTTAGCCATTCTGTGCCTCCTTAATTCTCTTAATTCGTGCTTTCAACGAGTCCATGACGAACTGCTGTACATCGTCTTTTCTTGCTAATGCCGCCATAACGTCCTCGTCTCTTGTCCCTTCACACACTAGGTGATGCACTATAACCTTCTCCGTTTGCCCCTGTCTATGCAGTCTCTTATTGGCCTGCGTGTATAGCTCATAGTTCCAGTTAAGACCAAACCACACAACGTGGTTACCGCCTTGCTGTAGGTTAAGTCCATAAGCTGATGATGCCGGATGCGTAAGTAATATATCTATCTTGCCTGCGTTCCAGGCGTCCTCGTCCTCTGTTGTCTTAAGCTCTCTCACGACAAGACCTGTCTTGGCTAGTGCCTTCTGGAGTCTCTCCCTGTCGTGCTGATAGTTATAAAAGACTAGTGCGCTCTTACCCGAAGCGCTAAGGCTCTCTATAAGCTCCATAAACGCCTCTATCTTGCACCCATGCACTTCATGTACGCTGTGGTCTTCTCCGTAGATTGCGCCGTTACCTAGTTGCAGTAGTTTGTTAGATAGCGCAGCTGCACTCGTAACAGTTACCTCATCGTCCGGAAGCTCTAGCACCATCTCTCGCTCTAGCTCTCTATAGGCTTTAGCCGCTTTAGGATCTAACTCAACGGGTATCTCGTGCATAATGCAATCTGGGAGTTCTAGGTAGTCTGCCGCCTTCATGGATACGCATATGTCCGATATGGCGCTTAGTATTGCCTCTTCTGAACCCTGTTTAGCACTGTACTTGTACACAATGCCGTTGTGTCTAGGCCCTGCATCGAAATACCTCTCTCGGAATCCTGCATACCTCGTGCCTAGCCTTGCGCCTTCATCCAGGAGATACAGCTGTGCCCATAGGTCAGCTAGTCCGTTAGGTGAAGGCGTACCTGTCAGCTCTACAATTCGCTTAATCCTAGGCGCCATCGCTGATAATGCTTTGAACCTCTTCGCCTTATGGCTCTTAAAGCTAGATGACTCGTCTATGACAACCATGTCGAATGGCCAATCGTTCTTGTAAAAATCGACTAGCCACACCACATTTTCGCGATTGATGATATATACATCGGCGGGTTCATAAAGTGCCCTTATACGCTTTTTCTCGCTACCAAGCACCCTGCTGATGCGTAGGCACCTTGTGTGATCCCACTTGTCTTTTTCTTTTGACCATGTGCCCTCCGCAACCTTCTTAGGTGCGATAACAAGCACCTTGGATATTGCGAAACGGTTATACTTAAGTTCCTTGACTGCTGACAGCACTATCGAAGTTTTCCCAAGTCCCATGACTCTCAGTCAAGGAACAACCCCAGCTTCGGAGTATCCACGATCCTGCGGATGCAGTAACGCTGATATTCATGTGGTGTAAATTCCATGACCGCATCACCTCCTCTCCTCAAACAGCCAACAGCCCTTGAAAAAGCGGCCATTATTGGCCTTCCTGTGAGAATAAATTAGTGCCCAGGGTTTCCCGTATAGTGCCAATCCGCCTTCTTTTAAGCTCGCAAAATTGTACTGCTCGCCAGTGATGATATTCAAAGCTGAGACGGGTGTGTCCTTGTTCTGGTTCCCAAGCTTTCGTGAATGCTTAATATTTGATTTTTGACTACACCACTCAAGGTTTTCCACATGGTTATTCGTGACATCAGCGTCTATATGATTGACCACTGGAAGCTTTTTAGGATTCGGGATAAACGCATCCGCCACAAGTCTGTGAATATAGGCATGCATTGTAGTGCCATTAACAACTAAGTTAACCCTGAGATACCCGCCCGTGTTTACATAGGGTTTCAAAAATATTTTTGTGCGTTTCGAAAATACTTTTCCTGTATCCGTCACGCTGTAGTATGGTTCAAACCCTTTGACATCCTTGAACTCCATGGGTCACATCACCTCCTTCCCAAGTCTTCGCTCAAGTCTGTATGCTGCTGTTTCTAGTCCAAACTCTAGGAAGAAGTCACGAACCTCTGACAGCCCATGTAGTACTCTTACGGTCTGCCCTAGTTCAGCAATCTGTCTGCACTGTAGTTCCTGCAGCTTTGATAGCCTACCTGTATTTGTCTTAAGCTCAACAAACACTACTTGTCCTCCGGGCAGCATTGCTATTCTATCTGGCACACCGTCGTTTCCTGGGCTAGTGAACTTATATGCTTTGCCGCCCGCTCTCTTAATCTCTGCCGTGAATAATTTCTCTATGTCTTTCTCAAGCATTTTTGCGCCTCCTTAAACTCGTAAACTGTAAATCCTATTACGCGTATATAGGGTTAAAATATAGGATTTATAGAATTTATAGGATTTATAGACCGTATTTACTCTATATTTTTTAACTCTTATAGGTTTTTGGTTTACATAGTTTACAAATAGCTATATATATTAGTTTTTCAAGGGTTTTAGTGTAAACCCACTTTGTAAACTTGCCTGTAAACCGATTTTTTCGGTTTACAAAAGTTTGTAAACCCTTTTTGTTGTAAACCGTTCTTTTTACTGAACGGTTTACACCCTTTTGAACCCTTTTTGTATGCCATATGGGCCACATCTCGTAGTAGATTTTGACTTCTGCCACTTTGGTATCTTCCTCAATACCCTCGCAATCTCGTTCCTATTTTGCGGCTTAAGATACTTGATATCTCCATTAAGACACTCAGCCCATATCTGTGCTATACACACTCTGTCCATTGGCTCTAGGTCGCCCTCATATGCTACGTTTCCGTTGAGGAACATCCTGCGTTCCTGCACCGTCATATCTAGCCAGTTTGTAGGTACTTTAGTGTCGAGGTAGTCTCTTATGTTGCCCTCAAGCGCAGAGTAGTCGCTGTGTTCGTCCTGTACTTCAAGTGCTATAGCCTCAATCTCTTTTGATAGGAAGAGTTTTTCACCTAATAGGTAGTACGCATAAGCTTCTGCCCATATCTGGTCGACTTCGCCTGAGAGATCGTCCCACACCGATTTAGTAGGTTCATATACGCCTACATCTATAGGCCAAAATCTGCGATTTCCTGTGTCATCTTTGAGAAACTCAACCTCGTTAGATGTTCCGAAGAAAACGCACCTACGGGGATATCTGGCTGTCCTGCGGCCATATGGCGCGCGGTATATATCATCCACCTTGGATAGGAACTGCTTAACCGAATTAACCTCTTGACGGTTCATAGCCGTTAACTCTCCTACCTCGACTACCCATATGCCTTGTATAAGCTCTGCAGCTTCCTTGCCTTCGAATGTGGTGAGCGAGTCACTGAACCATGCTTTTCCTAATATAGATAAGAATGTACTCTTACCTATTCCCTGCGGTCCTGCCAGTATCGGCATGTAGTCGTACTTAACAAAATCCTTCATGGCTCTAGTAACTGCTGCGCATAATGACTTACGCATAACCGCCCTTGTGTATGGGTTATCTTCTGCGCCCAGGTAGTCGATAAGAAGTGTGTCTAATCTCTTGACTCCGTCCCACTTAAGGCTACGTAGGTACTTCCTAACGTCGTTGAACTTGTGCTTGCCCGATACGATAGTAAGCGCGTTACTGAGTAAATCCTTGCCCTTGATGTCGTAGTAGAGCTCCATGTAGTTCGCGTAATTAGCATCGTCGTTATCTGTCCAAGGTCTCTGATCAGTTCCCTTATCCCATGGCAGTGCTCCTAGCACGACACCTTGGTTGGCGAACTCGTCAATAGCTATCTTGTCCTTAAGTAATGGATCATGCTCGAGTACCATCACCGCATTGTTGATAGTCTTCTTAATCTGTCCGCCAGAGTCTAGTGCTAACTTCGATATCCAGTCAGTATCGATATTCTCTTCCGTAATAGGTAGTAGGTTGTCTTCCTTAAATGCCTCGTTGGCCGCCTCGATGCGCTCCTTGGCTATGATATCTGTAACAGCCTTGTCATTAGCGGCTAGAGTCTTCATAGCGAGATATGACGGCATTTTAGCAGTAGGCGTACCCTCTTTCGCGTCGTCGTCTCTATCGCCATACATGTGCAGTCTTACGAGGTCCCATGCGTTGACAAGCTGTCCGCTGCAAGGGTCTGTAGCGTGGTGAGAGAAGAGGAAAAGGTCACCGTCGTAAATAACTGCACCGCCTGCTGTGCTACCACCTGTATAGGTGTAGCGGTTAGTGTCCTCGGTCGGCTCGTACATGCCGGGTATGAACTTCTCCATCGCCTCCTGTATGGTATATGCCCTACAGAACGCACCTACGATGCCGTGCTTGGTCGTCGGGTCTTCTTGCTTAGCAAGGCGCCTTTTTTCGATTGCATCTGCACCAGGTATCTGTGGCCATGATGATATGTCTTGCCAGTTATCATATAAGGCAAGTATGCCCTTCCCGGAGCAGAACGCATTATCGTATATCTCACACACGTACTGGCTATCACTTGAGCAACTTGGCCAGTACATAAGGCGTGATGCCTCGAACGTAGTCGGGTCGCAGTACACTAGACCTATCATCTCAGCTAGTTTGCGAGCTATTGGCTCGTACTCGTCCGCTGTTACCGTCTGGTCGAGGGGGATAATGACACGTAGCCTTGGTGAGTAGTCGCTGTGCTTACGTGTGCTGTAAACAGCTGCAGCACAGCCTAGTGAGCCAACACGCTTAAGGATGTCGGTCGTACCACCTCTAGGTACATTGTCGAGGTCGAGAGTGACAAGGTCGCGCCCCGTCACTGCATCGGCCTTACGGCGGCCCCCTGCGAGGCTGCCTCCGACAAAACCCCCGACGTCCTTAAGTTCGTCTTGCTTGGCCTTGGTGTAGCCCAGGTACTCCTGGAGTGTCTCCTTCGACTTAATAGGTGTCCGAAGCTTCTCGCAGTATTCCGACCACATTAGGCTGCCGGTTACCCAGTTAATGGATTTACGACTGCCTGCGGTCGCTATTGTAATATGTCTATCGTTAATCATGAGTGTTAGTCCTTCATGTAGTAATATGATTCAAAGCCTGCGCCAGATAGTGGCAGTCCTTCTGCCCACGGTATCGGCTTGGCGAATATTGCGTTAACATCATCGAGCTTGTCTTCTAGCTCAGCCTCTATGACGATCTCATCGTGTATGTGCATAACGGGCTTATAGCCTGCCTCTATGCATCTATGTAGTGTTATCTCTAGACAGTCTCTGGCGATTGCCTGTACAACGTTCTCTATCAGCTTGCCTCCGTACGTCTCCTGCGTCTCCCACTTCTTGCTAGACTGGTTAATACCCTTGTACTCGATAGATGGGTGACCCCACCTATTGGTGCCTAGTCCAGGTGAGCAGTAGAAGAGCTTGCGACCAGACGGAAGCTCAATAGTGAAGTACTTAAGACCGTTAATGATATCTAGTTCAGACCTTAATGTAAGCCCGTTAAGGTAAGTAGTATCGCCTGTATCTATAGTGTGTATGGCTAGATTGTTCATCCTATCCCACAGCTGCACTATATTAGGGTTAGCCATGCGCCACTTACTCACGATATCGGGAAGTTCTTCCTCCGGGATACCCATGTTAAGAGCCCCCATCTGTATTAGTGCGTTAGAGCTACCTTGATAGCCTAGTGCAAGTGTGGCAACTTTGCCCTTTTGTCTGAGATCTCCGTTAATTCCGTGCTTCTCGACCGGAACACCGAACATCTGAGACGCGGTAGCGCAGTAGATATCACCGCCCTTTTTAAATACATCTAGTACCCAGTTCTCACCCGCTAGCCACGCTATTACACGAGCCTCTATGGCGCTGAAATCTGATACGATGAACTTCTTACCGTCTGCGGGTATAAATGCGGTTCTAATCAGCTGTGAGAGTGTGTCCGGAACATTTCCATATATCAGCTTGAGCCCTCTGTAGTTCGATGCTTTTACAAGCTCCCTTGCCTCGTCTAGGGTCTTAATGTAGTTACGAGGTAGGTTCTGTACTTGCACAAGCCTTCCAGCCCACCTACCTGTGCGATTAGCCCCATAGAACTGTAGTAGCCCTCTTACTCTTCCATCCTTACCTCTAGCATCCGCCATCGCCTTGTACTTGGATACTGAGGACTTACCGAGTTTCTGGCGTAGCTCCAGTGCCGCTCTTACGTTCTCCGGAAGGTCACCCTCTAGTAGATCTGATACCGTATCCTTGCGGAGGTTATCTACTTCGATGCCCTGGGCTATAACCCACCCTAGTAACTGTGCATTCGAGTTAGGGTTAGACAGTCCTGTGATAGCCCTAGCCTCATCTAATAGCTCTGCTGTGCTCATATCGTCTAGCGATAGAGCCCCAGTGAGTAGGCGGTCATCTATCGCAACACCCCTTGAGTTAATGCCGATGTCCTCGACCCACGCTGCCCATGTTGCCTCTGGTACGGGGTGAGTAGTTAGCTTCTTGAGAATGCTACTCTCCGCCTCAACGTCTTGTCTGTTGTACTCCTTGAACAGCTCCCACTTCTCCGGAGCATGCTTAGGTAAGTTACGAGAGCGATTACCATTAGACTTAGTAGGCTTGCACGGCTTACAGAAGTAATTAATTAGTGCTTTGCCAGTTGATAGCTTCTGCTTATCTTCCGGGAGTCCTATTGCCTTGCCTATCGCTTCTAGTCCTGCGGGATATCCGCAGTATAGACCATGTATCATAGTGCAGCGCCACTGTTCAATCGGTGTGGAGTAGCCTGCCCTATTAAGACATATCCACTCGAACGCTGCGTTAAATGCATGCTTGATAACAGATACATCAGATAGTGCCGTGACTATATGGGGCGGTATCTTTTCTCCAGATACAAGGTCAACTACCTTAGTAGGCTGTGCGTCCTCTTTATATGCGAAGAGGAGGACTTCGAAGTCCTCACCCTCCGCATACTTGTGAGCACCTGCCTTACTGATGTCAACGCTGCTATATGTCTCTATGTCAATACTTAGGTGCTTCATGGTGTCTCCTTAAAATGGTACGTTATCTACTGGTTGACCAGTGATAGGGTTAACTTGTGGCTGTGCCTGCTGTGGTGCACCGAATGCCTGTGCTGCGGAAGGCGCGGCTCCGCCTAGTGCCTCTCCGTCTCTTAACTTCTGAACTGGTCCGAGCGCACAACCTACGCCTTTCTTACCATTGAAGTTATAAGGGAAGAACTCTACATTTACTCTTGCGTAGCATCCGCTGTACACCTCACTGTGATTGATAATAGGGTTGCCCATTGCATCTACTACTTCTGGCGGATAATCTGCACTAGATCTAGCACTAAATACCCAGTGACCTTTGCACTCCTGTGGGAATGGGGTACCGTCCTGCTTTGTTCCATCTCCGTCCCATATTGGCGTAGGAACCACTGGCGGTACCACTCCGTTGTAGCATCCACTTGAGCCCTTCTGCTTTGCCGCTTCAATAGCTGCATCGATGCGACCCTTGGTAGCAGTGTCTGTCTTTGGAAGAAGTACGGTAACGCTGTACTTAGGTTCCTGCCCCTCGATGTTAGAGTAAGGTTTAAAAAGATGTGCGTATGATAGTCTTACTTCTCCAGTTGTTACGTTTGTCATGTCTCCGATTGCCATAATTAATTACCTCCGTTACTTAAATGCCTCATTGGCTGTTATCTTATTAGTGATAGCTTCTCTTTTATCTGTACTTGGTACGAGTGTAGGCTTGCCTGGGTTCTTTACAACGAACTCTCCTGCTACATCTGCAAAGTGAGCCTTGCCCATTAACTTCTCCACTTGTGCCAATGTCAGAGGCTTGCGTTCATACAGCATTGCCTCGTCTGTACCCTCTTCAATAATTGCCTCGAATGCTGCGTCCATATCGGTCCATGCTCTCGAGCCTCTACCTTCAACTGCCTTGTAGCCGTCTACGTCTCTTCCTGCTAGACACTCAGCTAGCGCGTAGTCCTGTAGCTCTGTTAACCACTTGGCTACATCTTCGCCTTTACGTAGGTACTCTCCCACTTCCTCGTTAGTGATAAGTGGTGGCTTCTTGCCTACATCAAAGGCGAGCTCTATGTTCTTATCGGCTCTTGCTCTGCACTGCTGCCTCGCTCTGCAGAACCTGCACCAGCCGCCCGGTGTATAATCACCTTCGCCCTTAATAGCGATATTAGCTAGCACCTTGACTTTATCTCCGAAGCGCTTAAGCCCCGCTGCTGTAAATTCACAACTATTAGTGTTGTCAATTCTTGGCTGAACAATGCTTATCTTGACCGTGTCTATAGCGAACAGCATCTTGTATGCCTCTAGTGCTCCTAGAGCGTATATCATGAGCTGTGGGTTATTCTCTGCAGATACTGGTACGCCCTTGCCATATTTAAGGTCGATAATGTGTAGTGTCCTCTCTCCTATCATCACGCAGTCGGCTGTTCCGAATCCGTCAGGGATATATGCTGTGAGGTCTAATCTCTTCTCGATAGCGATGTATGGTGTCTTTTCGAACTCCATAGCTGCCTTACGGATGTATGCAACGTAGTCGTCTGTGTATCCGTCCATCTCTGGCTGATATAACTCATTCTTCTTAATCTTGTTGAGCGTTCTAGTCAGAGTTGCCTTACGATAGCTCTGTGTGTTGAATAGGTGCTGCAGCTTCGCCTCTGCCATTTCATGGGCGAGTGTGCCCTCTTTTGCTGCCTCTGAGGTAGTGTCTGGGAACTGTGACTCTAGCAATGCACTAGGTGTGCAGTTCATCCATCTGTGCGCGCCGCTTGCCGATAATAGCGCGTGTGCTCTGTCCTTGTGTTCTGCCATTAGATATCAGCTCCTAACTGTCTTAGATCAAGTGCGAATGCTCCGAACTTATCAGGTGTGAGTTCTGGTAGCGAACTTACGCCGTGCTTACCTAGAAGTGCCGCGATATCATCCATTGATACACCCTTATCCATCAGTGCGATAGCTGCCTTCTGTAGCTCATCTGCTGTATAGCTCTTCACCTCCGTAGGTACTGCTGTCTGTGGTGTAGGTGTCTGTGGTGCAGAGTCATCTGTAGCTCCACCGCCAGGAGTCCAAGTAGGTGTGGTGCTCTCTGGCATAGGTGCCTGTGTTGGTGTCTCTACTGGCATTGAGCTCGCACAGTCCATACTAGGTGCTTGTGGTAGCTCCTCTGCTGACTCTGCACTTGCCTTGCTGTGTGTCTTAATTGACTCTGCGAGCGCCTTAAGCGTTCCGTTCTTCGTTACCTCGATAGCCTCTTCTGCGTTCATTTGTAGTATTAATTCCATTTTTAGCCTCCTTAATTGCTTCTTGAAATTCTTTTATTTTTTTTGCGTCGCCGTAGCTTCGCTTAATAACAACTTTCATGCTTGCCACCTAATCTACTAGCGGCAGTACATCGTCTGGATCATCTATATACTTACCTACGATTGCGTCCATCTCTTCATCCGTTGGCTCTTTGTCAAGCCTCGGGTCGTGCCAGTCGCACTCTGCTCTAGGAATTGTCCTGTCTGTTCCGAGTATGTCCTTGAAGAAGTGCTCTAGGCGGTTCTCCTTCATGTGTTTAGGCTCTAGTCCTAAATTATTCATCTCCTTGCGCCTCCCTCTCTATATCTTCTAGGTCACGAATTAAATCTCGTTGTAGATTCTGCAAGAGATCTTTTTCACCTTCAGTTCTTACGTTCTTAAGAGTCTTATCAATTGCCGCTATTTCATCTTTAAGAAAATTAACCGCATAGTGGCGTAGTTTTTCATCAGATATCATTATTCTGCCTCCCTCTCTATGTCTTCCTTGTACACCTGGTATCGGTGCAACTCTGTAAGGATTATCGTGGTGCCGACTAGCACCATGCCGATGATGAATGTTTTAAATATCATTAGTTGCCATCCTTGTTGAGTTCTACCAACTCCCGTATAAGTTCAGCTCGGTAGTTGGTGATTGTCTCATCAAACCTCTTATGTAGTCCGTTGGGTACTTTTAACGTTCGGCTTTTTTTGATAAAGCCTACAATCCCATACATGGAATATTCCATGTTTAGCCACCATTTTGGCTGGCATATATTGCCTTCCGCCAGGAAGCTGTCGATAATTGATAGCTCGCTTACAATCTCTTTTGTTCTGCGTTCAACCTCTGATTTATTCATCTGTCGCCTCCTCTTTAAGAGCTACGTAATCGTCCCAAAGGTCTCTGTACTCTCGTTCCATCTCCTCATTGAGGTCGTAGAGCCTTTCAGCCTCCGAAATGGCTTTGATAGCTATCTGCTCTAAAAATTGCTCGTAGGAGCAATCCGGTTTGATTTTCCCTAGATAGACCTCTCTATCTGTAGTGATGGTGTAATATTTGAGGTCTCTGTTTTTTCTGAATCTGCTGTACTGTCCTATAATGTTCAGCGCATTATTAGCACCGAACTCAATTATTTTCTTGTTAATTATGGCGCTCATGATGTACCTCCTTACCTCTTGCCCTCTAACCACCAGTTCATAACTTCCTCCGCTGTTTTCCAAGTGGTTTTTAAGCCTTCTTTGTGCCTTGCCTCTAGCATTCTGTCAAAGGCTATCAGATATCGCTTTTTTATCTTCGGATATGCGTCAAGCTCTTGTTTCGCTCTTGTTGACATAGGGCAGCCTATACAGCCAATTCTTTTGAACCCCTTATCGTATAGTTCGCAATAGGGCACATTGTAGTCTTTGATAAATTCCCAAACCTCTTCATTAGCCCAATCAATAATTGGATTCAAGATTTTCTTGTGGTAGTCGTGGCAGAATTTGAACATTGGCGCGTTTGAAATATTGTCGGTTGACATTTTGCGTTTGCCAGATTTTGTTTGTTCCTCTGCAAGATTGCGCTTGTTTTTCCTTTTCGCACTCTCCGCCCATCTAACTCCTGTAATAACAAACCTGCCAATTCCACCAACTTCTTTTAGTTCTTGACAGCAGTACCGCACAAGTCTTGTTGGTGGCATTTTCTTTCTAGGGATTAAGTTCCACATTGTGATTCTCTTTCCCTCTTTGTCATAAGGAAATTCAAACGCAACGTCAGGATGCTGCTCTTTTATAAATCTCACCGCCTCTGGTGGATCTATGCCTGTGCAGTTGTAGTGTGCATCATAGGCAACTCCTGCCATATCAGCAAGTGCCTTGATTACGCTACTGTCCTTGCCTCCGCTAAAACAAAGATAGTAACCTTCTTTTGGTTCGAAAGCTCGCAGCCTATCAATGGCAACTTGCACTTTATCTGCACCATAGATGTTGAGTTGTTTAATGCTCATTGTTTACCTCGCCCCTAACATGTACATGAATAGCCACAGTGTCGGAATAAGTGCCGCCATGCTGATACATCCGATTAGCTCCTGCAGTGGCGTGTTGCCGTTCCCCCCTGCAAGCCTCTAGTAGTACATCCTTAACTGAACTAAACAGCTCTCTCATCTGTATCACCTCTCATAATCTCCAGCGCGCGGAGCATGGTGTAGAACTCCGTCTGTGCCTGTTTCGTTGCCTTATCGAAAAGACCGAATCTATCGACCTTCTCTCTGTAATCCTCTTCAAGGCTCTTTACTTCTTGCGATAACTTCTCTAGGTTCTCTGACAGTTCAGCACTGACAGTCTCAAACTCCTTTAAGCGGAATCGATACTGCTTGCCGATTTTGTAAATGCCCTTACAACCCATCTGTCCTAGTTTTCTGAGTACCTGCTCATCTATCTGCAGGATTTTGGCCGCTTCACTTGTCGTAATGAACCGCTCTTCTATAGGTATGTTCATGCTGTACCTCCTTGATATAGTGTTGTGATATACTCACCTCGAAAGGAGGTGATAAAAGTGTCTTTAGAAAACAAAATGTTGTCTGAATTAGGTAACAAGTATTCCGTTAAAACGATCGATACGGGTACCGTCATATACCGCAGACTTTATTCACACGAATTTGAGATCGTTGTCGAATCAGCTACTACCTGTTCTGTGTATGTATGGCGGTGTGACCCGAGAATACTTGAGGGTGTCTATCATAAAGTGCCTACTGAGCACCTATCAGACTATCTCGGGTATCTTGCAGTTCTGTACCAAAAGCTTCTTCCCCTATGCCAGGTCGAACGCGAAGACTTAACAGAATAATTGCAAGCTCCTCTCTCGATAGCTGCTTCCTGTCAAGTAAGGAATCTAAAGCGGCTATCATTTTTTCATCCTCTGTAATAAGCTCAAATCTTCTCCACTCATTGCGTGGTTTTGCAGTTTCCATATGCTCCCTTTTGGTCGCGCGAAGTGGCTCTTTTTTCATATCATTAGAATTTGTGAACACGTAATCTGGCTTAAACGAAAGTGTTATCTGATTCCCCAACCTAGTGAAACGGGAATCCACAATATTTTTTAATGTTCGCCACTCCTGATAGTTAATACCTTCTAGTGCAGCTAAATACTTTGTAAAATCCTGTCCTTTCATGTATTACTCCTTTCTGGTGTATAATCTCCTGTATAGGAGGTAATAAAATGTTTAACGTAGATAGAACAATCGCAATCATCGCCTTGCTGGTGGCAATTTATAGTGTTTGGTACACCCGGAAAACGAATAATTTTAGAGTTTATGTAGACAATGCTCTTATCTCTCCCCAGCAATTTAATCCCTTTCTACTTTCCTTCGAGGTGTTCAATGATTCTCCGAAAGCCATCTACCTGGAATCCGTATCTATTTCTGGTGAGGGGTTGAAGTTGTTATCCGATCATAAACATGTAGAATCGAAAGAATCTCTTTCGTTTCCAGATGATGAACAATTCCCTTTTCCTGGCACAACTCTATTGCCTATAAATAAGCCCGTTGAGTTCAGTTATTACATTAAGGAACCAGTCCGAGAGATTACCATTACCCTAACCACAAATACCTACATTCGTTGTTTCAGCAAAACAATCTCATTTACGGTTATTCCGCACTATTGTGAATAGGATGTATATCTGACATAAAAGTGTTGCTATCAGAATCATTCTTGTTATAGTCATGTGTTTAACCTCCTTTCTGGCGCACTATATAAACTTAAAGTTCACGTTTCGTGTACTTATTTGCTAAAAAAAATAAACTGTACAGTTCGATTGTAATAATCAGCAATCTTTCTTTTCATTGAGTCCCTCGGAATTCTTACTCCCTGCTCGTATGAAGCGTAGGTAGATACAGGAATACCGAGGGCTTCTGCAACTTGTTCTTGAGACTTGTCTCCTCTCAATGTTCGCATTTTGTCACCTGCTGATAAAGCCATATGTAGTCCTCCTTTCTAAAAAACATCTATATTTAGTATTTTTTCTAAAGTCTTTTGTGCTATGTCTACATAGTACACGTATTGTGTACACCTGTCAACACATTTTGTGTATTTTTATATTGAAATAATTCACATAACGTGATTTAATGCATTTACGGAGGTTTAATCGATATGGACTTCAAAGAAAGATTAAGGGAATTAAGACAAATGCGAGGATATTCCCAAGAAGAATTAGCAAAACAACTAGGCTTATCTAAAAGCGCAATAAGTATGTATGAAAGAGGTGCTCGGACTCCAGATTTTGAAACAATGGAGTTATTAGCCGATTTCTTTAATGTTGATATGAATTATATTTTGGGTAAGGAAATAGGCTCCACCTACTACATCAAACCCGAAGCGGCAGAAGCCGCAAAAGAGCTTTACGAACGAGACGAGCTCCGTGTGCTATTTGACGCAGCAAGAGATGTATCGGAAGAAGATATAAGATATGTTGCAACGCTACTGGAGAAGCTGAAGCATAAAGAGGGTAAGTAATATGGAAGAAGGGATGTACAGGATAGAATATATGGACTTACCTTGTAAGATACACGGATTGACTGCGTACTACTTCGACGAGGATGGGCAAGCATACTATACGATATTAGTTAACTCAAGGGATTCGATCGATAGGCAAAGTAAAACGATAAATCACGAGGTAAGACATATACTGAATAACGACCTCGACAGAATGATTCCACTAGAGGACGTTGAGCTTATGAGGCACGAGTTGATGGCATAGTATAGCGCAGGAGGCATATATGGGTAAAGAATATCAAGAAAAGATGGTGAGCATCCAGTTTAGGTGTGGGGAACATTTAGCTAAACCTGCTTTCAATTCCATCGATTTCGATAGAATTATGGAGAACACTGGTACCACTACACAACCTAAAGGAATCAGTATATATCACTAGGAATCACTTAAAAGCAATTAAGTGTAATAAAAAACACATAAAAATATATAAAAACAACTAGAAAGTTAATAGAATATTTGGTATAGTCTACTTAAGAACCGCGTGTTACGGTTAGAATATAACACACTCGTATGTTTAACTTCCGTGGCGGACGGGGTGCTTAACGGCGTATAATATTCGTTTATTAAGGGACTTGCCAGCTGGTGAGTCCCTTTTATGTTTAGGAGGAATTATGAAAATAGTGTCTTTGGATGCTAAAGAATTAAAAAAATATACTGTTGATCCAGAGATGTTGCAAAAAGCAAAACGCCCGTGTGCTTTAATAATAAAGCTCAAATATAAAGGAAGTTTTTATGATTTTGCAATACCCATTAGGTCTAATATAAGCCCTAATACTCCTAAATGTCAGTACTACCCTTTACCTACTAGGCATACAACGAAAGACACGTACAGGCACGGTATTCATTTTATTAAAATGTTTCCTGTAGATAGAACAAAAGTAAATAGATTTAATATGGAGGGCATGTTTTATCAGATGATGAAAGCTTTTCTTGATAAAGAGGAGAAGAATATCGTTAAAGCCTGCCAAAATTATTTACTTGATTATGAACTAGGAAATAAACCGAAATATGCAACAAATATAGATTTGTTAATAAATGTATTGAATAAATAAAAAACCGCCCCTACGGCAATAGGAGCGATTCGGAGCTATTGGTATAATACCAACAACACTATATCGAATAATATTGTACCAGTAGCACCACTCAATTACAACTCGTATATCGGAGTGGTGCTTTTTGTGCCAAAAATAAGGAAGAAAAGTATGTATATCGTAAAAGTAGACACTAATAAATATAGGGCGACACTCTCCCAGACGATTAACGGGAAGAGAAAGCGATACACAAAGACATTTACTACTGCGAAGAAGAAGGACGCGGTCAGAATGGCGCATGTGTGGGAGCAAGAGGTACTTACAAAAGGCTCTAGCGACTACACCGTATATGGGCTTATTTCGTCGGTATGGGAGACGGTTATCAAGAATAAGTCACCTAATACCGTTGATGGTTACAATGCATGCAGAAAGCGAATTATAGACACCCTAGACGATATGCCAGCAAGCGACTTATCGCCGCGAATCTTACAAAAGTGGATTGATAAGCTAGCCAATATGGAGACAAAAGCGAACGCACATAAAAAGCGCAGATACTCACCGAAGACAATCCGCGAAACCTATTTTGTGCTCTCTCGTTGCTGTTCTGTCGCGGTAAATTGGGAGTTGATACCTAGTAGCCCTTGCCACGATATTATAATGCCTATAGGAGCGAAGAAAGAGGCACATATACTGAGTCCAGAAGATTTTACAAAGTTTATTGACAACCTATGCACCCTCCCGCTCGATAGCAAAGTAATGTTCGAGTTAGCTCTGTTCTGTTCGTTACGTCGTGGTGAAGTCCTCGGCATCGAGGATAAGCCTATAGGCGACAGAATAGTTATAGATAAGGCCCGCTATAGGAGTAAAAGCGGAGTGGATTTCGTAAAGTCTCCTAAGACTACATCGGCCGTTAGAGTCTGCGCCCTACCTCAATTCCTACAGGACGATATAAGAGCGTTGAGGGACTATCACACAAGCGAGAAGAAACGGCTAGGCTCTGCATGGAACAATAGCAAATACCTAATTAAATCAGAGGACGGCTCTCCTCTTATCCCGCACGCGGTAAATGAACGATTAAGACGATACACGAGCCGTATAGGGATTGATCACGTCACATTCCACCAACTGCGCCACACATTCGCCTCTATGGCTGCAAGTAACGGTACAGATTTAGTTACCCTATCAAGGCTAATGGGACATGCTAATAAATCTACAACATTATCTATATATACTCACCTATTCCAGGATGATGCGGATTTTGGTCGCGATGTTGCAAATACCTTTGACGATGTTATGAAAAACTCGGCAAAAAGTCACGAAAAAGTCACGATTTAAAAATAAAAAGACTGCAACCATTGCAGTTACAGTCAATCAGTGGCGGGAGTGCGTGGGAATCGAACCCACCCGAGAAGGTATCAGCTCCTCATATC
>ERZ773063.245-NODE-245-length-36857-cov-18.692843_pt1 | contig 36857 bp, 28 predicted proteins | sample MGYA00580625_ERZ773063 | MGnify/ENA primary metagenome ERZ773063 (study PRJEB29015, sample SAMEA2738022) | human oral metagenome | biome: human oral; feature: human-associated habitat; material: dental | place: China | collected 2042 ... | reverse complement strand
CCGCTCCCCCACCTCCGACAAAATGTTCGCCAGGTTATTCAACGACATTGCCAGGTCGGGAGTGTAAGCCTGCGGGGAAGCCTCGACCAGCGCCCGATACAGCTCCACCGCCTCACGAGCCGCCACCAACGCCTCATTCCGCTCCCCCACCTCCGAGAAACGATTCGCTAGGTTAGTCAACGACATTGCCAGGTTCGGGGTGTAAGCCTGCGGGGAAGCCTCGACCAGCGCCCGATACATCTCCACCGCCTCACGAGCCGCCTCCAACGCCTCATTCCGCTCCCCCACCTCCGAGAAACGATTCGCCAGGTTAGTCAACGACATTGCCAGGTTCGGGGTGTAAGCCTGCGGGGAAGCCTCAGCCAGCGCTCGGCGCAAACGCACCGCCTCACGAGCCGCCACCAACGCCTCATTCCGCTCCCCCACCTCCGACAAAATGTTCGCCAGGTTATTCAACGACATTGCCAGGCGCGGGGTGTAAGCCGCCGGGGAAACCACAGCCAGCCCACGATACAGCTCCACCGCCTCACGGGCCACCTCCAACGCCTCATTCCGCTCCCCCACATCCGACAAAAAGGCCGCCAGGTTATTCAACGACATTGCAAGGTCGGGGGTGTAAGCCGCCGGGGAAACCACAGCCAGCCCACGATACAGCTCCACCGCCTCACGGGCCACCTCCAACGCCTCATTCCGCTCCCCCACATCCGACAAACTGTTCGCCAGGTTATTCAACGACATTGCAAGGTCGGGGGTGTAGGCCGCCGGGGAAACCTCAGCCAACGCCCGGCGCAAACGCACCGCCTCACGGGCTGCCTCCAACGCCTCATTCCGCTCCCCCACCTCCGACAGGAAAGCCGCTAGGTTATTCAACGACAGTGCCAGGTCGGGCGTGTAAGCCTGCGGGGAAGCCTCAGCCAACCCACGATACAGCTCCACCGCCTCACGAGCCGCCACCAACGCCCCATTCCGCTCCCCCACCTCCAACAAACGATTCGCCAGGTTAGTCAACGACGCAGCCAGGTTCGGGGTGTAAGCCTGCGGGGAAGCCTCAGCCAACCCACGACACAGCTCCACCGCCTCACGAGCCGCCACCAACGCCCCATTCCGCTCCCCCACCGCCGAGAAACGATTCGCCAGGTTAGTCAACGACATTGCCAGGTTCGGGGTGTAAGCCTGCGGAGATGCCTCAGCCAGCCCACGACACAGCTCCACCGCCTCACGAGCCGCCACCAACGCCTCATTCCGCTCACCAACGTCGGACAGACGAATGGACAGGTTATTGGCCCAGTGTGCCTGTTGTTTCGGACTCCACTCAGCGGAAGCTGCAAGGCGCCTGGTCGCCGCCAAGGCAGCTCCCGCCAACGCCGGGTGCCCGATAGGAATGGCATCGGCAATCTCCAACAAGGGTAGGTCAATGCCGGATTCGATGAGTGCCTCGAGAGCGGGTGCCAGCGGTCCTCCCTGAGTGAGCGCGACGTCCAGCGCCTCCTTCCACAGGAATGGCCTCTCACGGAGAGCACGCCGGGCCAGGCGAAGTGCCACCTCTCTATCGAGAGAGGAGGCCCGTGTGAGGGTCACGCACGCGTTGCGCACCTGTTGGCCCATCTCGAGCGCACGCGTAACGACCAAGTCCTCAGCATCGGGGTCGTCTAAGCCAGGTACCTGCGCCGGATCCTGTGGAAGCACCCGAACCAGCAGGTCCGGATTCTTTCCGAAAACCGTCAGGATGAGGTGTTCGGCAACCGGATCGGGCCGCAGGCTCACAGCCTCAGTACCGTCATCACGCAAGAGGGATTGGACTAGCAGTTCTGCGAAACGACTACGGAGCAGATGCTCCTGACTCCACTCTGGCAATCTGCTCAGGACGTCGTCGACCGCATCCTCGTCCTGGCTCGGGGCAAGTAAGCTGAGGGTGGCTGCAGCCTGACGCATTTGCTTACGGCTGATTTCCTCCAGTATCTGTTCCTGACGCCACCGTGCAAACTCGATCGACATAACCCTGTCATAGAGTTCTTGCCGGGTCGGCATAGCCTCCTGAGCCCCATCATTGTCGCCGCACACGGCGAGCCAGGCCCTCAACACGACGTCAAGAGCGGTATCCCCCAGGTAGTCGGGAACCTCAACGTCCGTGGGAACAGCCTTATTGAGCTTGTCAGAGAATTGCTGAACCGCCCTGCGATACATGCGCCCGAAGAACCACGGATCCCTCTCCACCTGTTGCTTGCCCCGAATGGACAGTGACAGCGTGTTACTCAGTGGGGTTCCGTCTTGCTCCGCCTCCTCGCGGAACTCCTCCCACCACGCGTCGGCGCCACGCGCTGTCAACACGATCCGGGTCGGCGAGTGCCTCGCCCGCAGCTTACGAACCACCCGTGCGACGAGACCTCGCCGAGCTTCCTCGGCGTAGTCCACCACCACCAGAAGCTCAGTGGTCACTTCCGCGAGAGCAGACAGCTCCTCATCCGTCACCTCGGTCGTCGAAGGCAAGAACCCCGCGTACCATCCGATCGACGACAGGTCATGGCACAGCTGCGCGGCCAAGCGTGTCTTCCCGGAGCCACCCGCCCCCGTCACCACAGCGACAGCAATGTCGCCACTACGTCCTCTCTGCGACGGCGCGGCAGCATCCGCCGTCGTCGTTGCCCACTCGCGAAGCTGACGGAACTCGTCGCACTGTTGATATGGCACCGCATCATGTCGCGCCCGCACGAGCTGCAGGGGCGTGAAATCCTCGGGCAGCTCGGCATAAGCAGGGGCCAAGACCCTCTCGATGTGCCCCCCGGGCGGAATCTCCCGATCAGGGATGCGACTGCGCAGACCCCCAATGTCCACTAATACATCCCAGTCCCAGTCCCGGATATAGGCGGCACCGCGGGAGAGCGCAACGCCCCACCCAGCCCCAGGTTCTGTCACCTGTTCGACGTCGATCGCCAGCCACGTACCCCCGGGATCATCGGCGGACCCGACCACGAGATCTCTCAGGTCTTCCCGATTAGGCAGCATCGGCTCGCGGCTGAACCCTTCCTTGATGAGGACGTCGCACCCCATGGCCCACTGACGTTCCATCGGCACCACGACGATCGCGTGCCGCCGCTGCCCACCGTCAGCCGTCACCGTCAAGATCAGCGGGTAGATCCCGGCATCAAGCGCAGCACAACAAAAGGCCACACACAGATCCACGCACGTCGCCTTGCCGAATTTAAGCACCTCGTTGACGGGCCGAATCCGCTGTGCGCCAGGCTCACTATCCGTCGGCTCAGAGACCCATTCAATCCCTAGCTCCGCAAACTTTTCAAAAATCTTCCTCGCATGAGGGCCCACTCGCGTCTGTCCGTGAGCAACGAGGTCAGGCTCAGGACCGGGGAAACCGCTCCATTCCGCAGCGCGGAGCAAGCGCTGCACCCACCCGACGTGAACCATATCCACCAACCCCGTCGGGTGGTTGATTGAATCCCACAGATTGCGCTCGTTCACGAAGCTGCCCCCACCTGCGTCTTCAACACAAGACGATCGACGTTGGGCACACCCGTCGCGGACAACATTAGCGAGTGCACGCCCTCCTCCAGCGCCGGAAGCTGGGCCGACCACCACCCGTCGTCACGGCGGTTCGCCAGGAACCGTTTACCGCCGACGTTGCCGCCGACATTCCCCACATCCAATACACTGCCAGCCTTGTCTACCACGCGCAGCCTCACCTCAGCTTCAGTGCCCGCGAGCACAACATCCTCGAGATCAAGCTGCAGGTATGCATCGACATCATGTCCGCGAGCACCCCTGGCCGCAGCGGGCAAACGATCCCGCGCGTACTCCGACACATGCTCAAACACCGGTTTCTCTTCCACCAGGCCTTGGTGCTTGCCAGCCAGTCGCCGCCACCGGGAAAAGTCGCTTTCCACAATATCGGGGATCGCCGAGAACGCCGGAACTGTCCCGTCGCCGCCATCCCAGCTCGCTGGGATCGCTCGCGGGTTTCCCTTGGCCACCACGAGTTGATTCGAGTGAGCATCGATGCTAGCGCATCCCAGAGTCGCGTGTCCCTGCGAGTAGTAGACAGTGAAGGGATTGCGCCCACTCTCTAAAACCTTATTGGCGAGTGCGTCATGCAAACATCGGTTCTTCGCATAGGCCGCGCGCGCTTTACCTGAGAATCCAGTGATGGCTGACGTGATGCCAGAAGGCAATTCGTACGGGTACCGGTACTTATCATTCCCGTTGACAACCTGGTAGTGGGGTAGCAGATCGAAGACGGAATCCCATGTCCTCACCGTGTCAGTAACAGCCTGAGGCACATATGGCCCGATGCGCATCCCATTAACCAAGACATTGAGAGCCTTCGCAGCACCTCGATATGGTGTTCCTAGCGTAATAATCTCAGCGACATCAATACCTTCGCTAAGGAAGGCCCACCACCACGCGGCAACCAGGCCGCCCATCGAGTGCGCGACGAGCACGACGCGCCGTCCCTGCGCCCGCTCGCGCACGACACGGTCCAAATCGTTGGCGATATGTTCCACCGACCGGCGGAAATCATAAGGAAAAGCGACCACGGTAGCGTCCGGATCGACCAGTTCCGCACCCGCGGTTACGACGCGTCCAGGGGATAGTCCCAGTCCCTTGGTGATACCGTTCAGCAGGCCGTCGTAGCCGGTAATGAGTTGCCAACATATCACCGAACAGGGCCCGACGAGTCCGACCGGGCGCAGCTCGTTGTTCGGATCGAGCACGCTCGGTTCACACAGGCGAGCGACCAGGCAGGAGACGCTGGCTCCGTACACTCGTTTCCCCGACGAATCGGCGAGTTCACTTCCCCCGATACCGGGAATGACGACGACCAGTGGCAGGGAACGGAACATCGGTGTACCTCCTCGTTATGGTGTCTTACATGACACTGACCACAAGCTCAGGGTACTCCGCATCACAGTTTCTCAGCAACAAGGGAATCAACCTGTATCACTTGTCATATGTTCCCCTTCACCGTCTCACCCTTCGAGGCGCCCGCCGCCGACGAATCAGGGGTTGAGGAGAAGACTCAGTCCCACTGATCGAGGGGCCTGTCGTTCCACGTCAGGGCGTGGAGCCCCTTCGCCAGTTCGTCGGCGCAGGCCGGGGCGAAGCCGGGAGCCCACTCGAAGGCGGAGGTGCCCGTGTTCGACATGAAGTGCTGGGAAACCAGCTCCTCGTCGATCTCTTCGGACAACCAGGTGGCCAGCAGGCGCGTGAGCGCGCCGTGGATAACGAAGACCGCGACGGCCTCGTCCCCCGCTTGCTCACGCGCTTCCAGGCCCACGCGACGAACGGTCTCGAGCGAGCGCGCCAGTGCCTCGCGCCCATTTTCGCCGCCGGGCATACGGTTATCCAGCTCACCAGCACACCACGACAGGGTTGTGCGCACGTAGAGAGACTGGGAAGCCGGGTCTGCAGCCATTTCAAGGTCACCGGAACGCAGCTCACGGATGCCGGGGTGCACCTGCGGGGTCAAGCCGTACCTGCTCGCCAGCGGTGCCGCCGTCAGGCGCGTGCGGAGCAGGCCGGACAGCGCGATGACGCTCGGTGGAGGCGCGACCTCGGCCTCCCACCGATCCGCGAGACGCTGGGCCTGCAGTAACCCTTCGGGGGTCAGCCCGAGGCCCGGGCGCACGGTGTCAAGCGCGCCGAGGCGATTCGCGGGTGTCTGTCCGTGCCGTACCAGCACAATCTTCACTGCTGCTCCCAGAAAAGTCGTTCCATCACGGCGCGCGCCTTGCGTCCGGCGCGCAGCCAGTCTTCTTCGAGGGCATTCAGCCCGCCGCTACCGTACCCGAGGATCGCCGCAAGAGCACGCAGCTCCGCACTGTCACGGGGTAAAACGTCGAGCTTCACACCGCTCATGCGGCCGCTCGCCAGCGTATTCGCAGCGCGGATACGGGTCGCCATGTCCCAGGCTTCGAGGAGAATCTGCGTGTCCTGGGCACTCATCAGATCGTGATCCCGAGCAGCCAGGATCGCCTGCGTCGTCGACGGCGTACGCAGCGCGGGGTTGCGCATACCGGCGCGCATCTGGATGAGCTGAATCGTCCACTCCACGTCCGTGAGGCCACCGGGGCCGAGCTTCACGTGGCGAGCGGGCTCAATGCCGCGCGGCAAACGCTCGTTCTCCATGCGGGCTTTCAGCAGTCGGATGTCGCGCAGGTCCGACTCACTCACTCCCCCGTAGGCGAGCTCCGCGAAGAGCTCTCGCGCCTGATCGGCAAGCTCCCCCTCCCCAATCGGACGCGCACGCACCGCCGCTTGCCGCTCCCACGTGGAAGCCCAGCGCTGCGCGTACTCACGATGTGACCCGATCGTGCGACTCATCGGGCCGTTCTTGCCCTCGGGGCGCAGGTCAAGATCGACGACGATACCCAGTTGGCTGGTGGCCGAACCGAGAAGGCTCTTCACACGGTTGACAATCACTGTTGCGCTCGCCGCAGCCTCGGCATCTGTTGTCCCTCCGACCGCCTCGTGTACGGCGATGACATCCGCATCGGACGCGTAGGAGCACTCGCGGCCCCCATAGCGCCCCATCGCGACAAAGATGACGTTCGCCCGCTGCCCGCCCCAGCGCTCGCGTTCCTCCCGCGAAGCGATGGCGAGGGCTCCGAGGATGGCAGCATCCGTGGCGTCGGCGATCGCGTTTCCACGAGGATTGACGCCACCCAGGAGGTCGGTCATCGCGCAACGGGTCAGCTCACGCGTGCGCACAGCACGGACTCGTGCAGCCGCCTCGGACGCATCCTCATGGCGGTCAATGAGCGCCGCCACTTCCCGAGCCAGCCGATGCGGCTCGCGCGGTGCCAGCTCGTCATCGTCATCGAGCCAGGCGACGGCCTCGGGACGCTTGGCGAGCGCCTCGGCGATCCACCTGGAGTTCGGGAGCATAGTGGTCAGCCTGCGGGCGGCCACACCCGAGTCACGCAGGAGCGCGAGGTACCAGTGCGAATCGCCGATATCCTCGGACAGGATGCGGAAATTCAGCAGGCCCATGTCGGGGTCGGCCCCAGCCGCAAGCCACGAGATAAACACGGGGAGTAGGTGGCGCTGAATTGCAGCGCGTCTGCTCGTCCCCTGCGTGAGAGCAGCGATATGTGTGAGGGCACCCGCCGGATCACGGTAGCCGATCGCAGCGAGGCGGTCACGCGCACCATCTGCGTGCAGTGAGACCTCGTCCTCGCTCAGCGAAGCCGTTGCGGCGATGATCGGTCGGTAGAAGACGTCCTCGTGCAGGGCACGTACCCGTGCACGTACCTCATCGATCGCGGCACTGATCGAGCCCGCGTCGGGGAAGCGTAAGCGGTCCATCGCGCGCCCGAGGACACGCAGTTCCCGTTCCTTGTCCGGAATCAGATGCGTGCGGCGCATGCGAGGTAGCTGAGTGCGGTGCTCGACGGCGCGCAGGAAGCGATAGCAAGATGCGAGCTGATCAGCATCGCTGCGGGCGATATAGCCGCCGTCTCGCAGCGCTTCAATCGCCTCCAGCGTCGAGCGCACGCGCAGGAAGGCATCCGTTCTGCCGTGGACAAGTTGGAGCAGCTGGACCGTGAACTCGACGTCGCGCAGGCCGCCACGTCCGAGCTTAAGTTCACGCGACGCATGCGAACGCGAGATGTTGTCCTCGACCCTCCGACGCATCGCGCGCGCAGCCTCGACGAACCCTTCACGAGTGGCAGCGCTCCACAGGTAGGGCTGCGCGGCATCCTCGAAGGCGCGCCCAACAGTCTCGTCTCCGGCGCAGGCACGGGCCTTCAGCAGCGCCTGAAACTCCCACGTCTGTGCCCATTTGTCCCAGTATTGTCGATAGGACTCAACGGTGCGTACGAGGGCCCCGTTGCGTCCCTCCGGGCGTAGGTTGGCATCGACGGTCCACAGTGGCGCCTGCGTGCCCGGCCCCGAGCACGCGGAAGCGGTTGCCGCCGCAAGTCGCGTAGCGACTTCGAGGGCCACACGCTCGTCCTGATCCACCCCGGCTTCAGCGACGTAGACAACGTCGACGTCGGAGATGTAGTTGAGCTCGCGCGCTCCCGTCTTACCCATCGCGATGATCGCAAACGGAGTCTGTCCCTGTGGATCGATGTCGCGACGGGCGAGTGCGAGACCAGCCTCGAGCGTCGCATCCACGAGGTCCGCAATGCGTCGCCCTACCTCGGGCATAAGAGCCTCGGGATCCTCACTCGTCAGATCATCGGCGGCCAGGTACAGCAGGACCTGGCGATACGCGCCTCGCAGATCGTCCACCCGGGCGTCCTCAGAGGCGACGAGGGTATCATGCTCCCCTCGCGTCGCCCCCACGGACGCGAGCATCACGCACGCGGCGTCGCCGGGATTCTCCCACGTCGATCGAGCACGGCCGGGTTCGGCGATGATGTAATCGCCCAGCCACTGGCTGCCCCCCAGCACGGCACACACGCGACGCCGTGAGGCCGGGTCGTCGGCCAATCGGCGCACGAGGCCGGAGTCCGCCTCGTGCAGGCGGATCGCTGCCAGCAACGCCTGATCGGGGTCGGCACTGGCTCCCAGGTCCGCCGCCCATACCTCGGCTCCACCCGGAAGCTCCTCGAAAAAGTCGAGGGCTCGGCGAGGGTCCAGGAATCCGGCAATCCGAAGCTCGTCCGGCGTCACCGCGGAACGACCTTCAGGAATTGCTCAAGCTCCTGGCGAGTAATCTGCTGGCGGTATTCCGTCCATTCCTTGCGCTTGTTGCGGATGACGTAGTCGAACACCTGCTCGCCGAGCGTAGAGGCCACCAGGTCGGAACTCTTCATGGCACGCACGGCGTCCGCCAACGAGGCAGGCAGGGCGTGAATGCCCATGACCTGACGCTCTCGATCCGACAGGTCCCACACGTTGTCCTCGGCCTCGGGCATCAGCTCCATCTTCTTGTCGATGCCGTCGAGCCCCGCTGCGATGAGGACGGCGAACGCCAGGTAGGGATTTGCGCTCGGGTCGGGAGCGCGGTACTCGATGCGCGCGGCAGCGGCCTTCTTCGGCTTGTACAGCGGGACGCGCACGAGCGCCGAACGATTCAAGTGACCCCAGCACACGTAGGAAGGAGCTTCTCCCCCTCCCCACAGACGCTTGTAGGAGTTCACGTGCTGGTTCGTGATCGCCGCGATCTCCTCGGCGTGCGCGAGCAGGCCCGCGATGAACTGGCGCCCCGTCGTCGACAGACGGTACTGACCTGCCGGGGAGAAAAACGCGTTCTCTTCCCCCTCGAACAGCGACAGGTGCGTGTGCATGCCCGAACCCGGATGCTCGATAAAGGGCTTGGGCATGAACGTCGCGACGAGCTCCTCGCGCAGCGCGACCTCTTCGATCAGAGTACGTGCGGTCATGATGTTGTCCGCAGCACGCACGGGATCCACGGCGCGCAGGTCGATCTCGTTTTGTCCGGGCCCGCCCTCGTGGTGAGAGAACTCGACCGGGATCGCCATATCCTCCAGCATCCGCACCGCACGACGACGGAAATCGTTCGAGTCTCCGCGCGCGACATGGTCGAAGTAGCCGGCTTGGTCGACCGGAATCATACGGTCGGGAGTGACGGGCTGACGCAGGAGATAAAACTCGATCTCGGGGTGGATCATGACACGGAAACCCGCATCCGCAGCCCGCTGGACGGTGCGCTCGAGTACGCCGCGCGGATCGGAAGGCGCAGGCCGCCCGTCAGGCATGAGCACGTCGCAGAACATGCGCGCCACCGGGTCATCATTCGAACGCCACGGGAGCAACTGGAACGTCGAGGCATCAGGCTTCAGGAGCATGTCCGACTCGTAGACGCGCGTCAAGCCCTCGACCGCAGACCCGTCGAAACCAATCCCCTCGGCGAATGCTTCTTCAAGCTCGCCCGGGTCGATCGAAATTGACTTCAAGACGCCCGCAACATCCGTGAACCACAAACGAATAAAACGAATGTTCTTCTGCGCCACCTCACGCAGCACATATTCCTGATGCGAATCCACCGATGTCCTCCCGTCGAGAAAATGAACGGGCCGACCGCAGGGACTGCGGTCGGCCCGGCATGGCTTCAGTCTACTTGCCCAGGTTGAAACCCTTCGAGATGGATTCCAGTGCGCCGGTGAGATCGGAGGGAAGCATCCACAGCTTGGACGCCTGACCATCGGCGATCTTCGGCAGCATTTCAAGGTATTTGTAGGACAGGAGCTCGGGAGTGGCCTTACCGGCGTTAATTGCCGCAAAGACCGTCTGAATGGCCTCGGATTCACCCTGAGCGCGCAGGATCTGTGCCTGGCGGGCACCCTCAGCCTGCAGGATCAACGCTTCCCTCTGGCCCTTCGCCTGGAGCACCTGTGCTTCCTGCTGAGCCGAAGCTGCCAGAACGGCGGCCTGCTTGGCACCCTCGGCCTTCTTGATCTGGGCCTCACGCTCGGCCTCGGCCGTCAGAATCGTCGCACGCTTGGTACGTTCAGCCGTGATCTGCTGCTCCATGGCGGCCAGCACTCGCGGCGGCGGCTCGATGGACTTGAGCTCCACGCGGGTCACGCGAATGCCCCACGGGCCCGTGGCCTCGTCAAGAACGCCGCGCAGCTGCTTGTTGATCGACTCACGCGAGGTCTGCGTCTGCTCCAGGTCCAGCGAACCGATCAGGTTACGCAGCGTCGTCGCGGTCAGCTGCTCGATCGCCTGCAGGAAGTTAGCGACCTCGTAGGTCGCGCTGCGCGGATCCGTGATCTGGAAGTAGATAACGGAGTCGATCGACACCATCGCCTGGTCGGCGGTGATGACGGGCTGCGGCGGGAAGTTCGCGACCTGCTCACGCAGATCAATACGGGCGGCAACGCGGTCCACGAAGGGGACCAGCAGGTGGAAACCACCCTGCATGACCGCCTGGAACCGACCAAGACGCTCCACAACGTACGCCTGCGACTGCGGAACGATCCGCACTGCGCGTGCAAGCGAGACCACGACGAAAACGACGAGAGCAAGCACCACGATGAACGCGATGTTACCGATGATGTTTCCTGAATTCACAGCGTCTTTCCTTTCTTACGTCGATGAAAATACAAGATGTGCGGGATCAGGAGATCGAGTCTCCGTATGGATGTGTCGGAGCCGCAGAGGCCGGGTCGAGGGAGCTCACGACGGCGGTTGCACCGTCGATGCGGTCAACACGAACCTCGGCGCCAACGGGCAGCGTGGGCCCCTCGGTGCGCGCGCTCCACTCTCCGCCGGAAAACTGGATACGCCCGTGGCGCTCTCCCACGGCCTCGGTCACGTATCCAGTCTTGCCAATCAGACCGTCAGTGTTGCTCGGAACGTAACCGCTGGATCGATCAATACGCCCCTTGAGGAAGGGACGCAGGATGACCAGGAGGGCAATCGACACGACAATGAAAACGATGACCTGAACCGTCAGGTTCGCGCCGAACGCGCCCGCGATGCCGGCGGCCAGCGCGCCGATCGCAAACATGAGGAACACAAAGCTCACGCTCATGACCTCGACGATTCCGCAGAGGAGGGCACCGAGAATCCACAGCCACCACATACCGCTCACGCTCCTATTCTCACGCGCTCACACCGCGCGCCCACCAGCGCCCGTCAGTGTTGCCGGCAAGCAGAGGCATGCCGTACACCTCGGACAGATTGACGCCCGTCAGGACGTCTTCAATCGGCCCCTGGTGCGTGACCGCACCGTTCGACATGATCGCGCAGTGTGTGACGCCCGCGGGAATCTCTTCGATCTGATGCGTCACCAGGACGACCTGCGGGGATTTCGAACCCTGCATGATCTCCGAGAGAGCGGCGATCAGCAGCTCGCGAGCACCCAGGTCGAGGCCCGAGGTCGGCTCGTCGAGGATGAGCACCTCAGGGTCGGTCATGAGGGCGCGCGCCAGCAGCACGCGCTGGGCCTCGCCCTCGGACAGCGTCGAAAACTCACGCTGGGCGAGGTGCGAGACACCGAAGATCTCCATGAGCGCGCGGGCACGCTCATCATCAACCTGCTCGTACTCCTCGTCGTGAGCCACAGCCAAGCCCCAGGCGGCACTGCGAACAGTGTCGAGAACCGACTGCGTTGGCACGATCTTGGTAGCCACCGCGGCGGAGGCCAGTCCGACGCGGGTAGCTACCTCGGCGGGATCAGCCTGTGCCAGATCCGTCTCCGAGACAGTCACCTCGCCGCCGTCCGGCGCGATGCGGCCGGATGCGACGCGTGCCAGCGTGGTCTTACCAGCACCATTAGGACCAACGATGACCCAGTGCTGACGAGGACGCGTTGACCATGAGACATCGGACAGGATCTTCGCGTCCCCCCGTTGGAGCGACACGTGAGAGAGATTCAGGACGTAAGTCATGTATCCAGCCTAGTCGTCTGTAGGGTGGCGTGCGCCCTAAACAAGCGAACGATACAGCTCGGCAGTCTTGACGCCGATCGCTTCCCACGAGAAGTGATCGCGGGCGCGTGCCAGACCGGCCTCGCCCATGCGGCGCCCCAGCTCGGGATCGTCGAGAACTCGAATCAGGCGGTCGGCCATCGCTTCTTCAAACGCGCGCGGATCCAGCGGCGTTCCCGTCCCGTCCTGCTTCTGCTCGATCGGCACGAGGTAGCCCGTCTCTCCGTCGACGATCACGTCGGGAATGCCGCCGGTTGCGGTACCAACGACGGGCAGGCCTAGGGCCATCGCCTCCAGGTTCACAATACCGAGGGGTTCGTAGACGGAAGGCGTCATGAACACCTGCGCCGAGGAGAGGATCGCAGCAACCTCCGGCTGGGGAAGCATTTCGGAAATGAGGACGACGCCGGAGCGTCGGGCACGCAGCTCGGCGACGAGGCCCTCAACCTCGGCCGCAATTTCGGGGGTATCGGGGGCACCTGCACACAGGACCAGCTGGACGTCCTCGGGAAGAAGCTGGGCGGCGCGCAGGAAGTACGGCAGGCCCTTCTGGCGGGTGATACGGCCGACGAAGACGACGGTGCGACGCGACGGGTCAATACCGTGCTCGGCGAGCACGCGGGCACGCAGTTCCTCTCCCGCTTCGCCTTCGGGCGCGTGCCACTTGTTCAGGTCGATTCCGTTGTGGATGACATGCACTCGGTCGGGATCAATGCCTGGGTAGCAGCGCAGGATGTCGTCGCGCATACCGTTCGACACGGCGACGATCGCGCTGGCCGCCTCGTAGGCGGTCTTCTCCACGTAGGAGGAGAGGCGGTAGCCGCCGCCGAGCTGCTCGGCCTTCCATGGGCGCAGCGGCTCGAGCGAGTGGGCAGAGATAACATGGGGAATGTCACCCAGCAATGAAGCCACATGACCGGCGAAGTTCGCATACCAGGTGTGCGAGTGCACGAGGTCCGAGCCCTCACACGCAGCGGCGATCTCAAGGTCAACGCCCAGGGTACGTAAGGCCGGATTCGCTCCAGCCAGCTGAGGCAGGTCGGCATGCCCGGTCACTCCCGGGTCGGCACCATCGGTGCCCGGCTCGCGCGGACCGTCAAACGCCTGCACCCGCAGGTCGTCGACCAGCCCACGCAGGACCTTTGCCAGTTCAAGGACGTGAACGCCAGCGCCTCCGTAGACGTGGGGCGGGTATTCGCGGGTAAGCAGATCGACGCGCATGATGGGGTCCTTCCGACAGTAGCGACGCGTAGCACACATCGTATCCGATCTCACGTCAGTGCTGATAGAAATCGAGACGATGTAGCAATCGATAGACATTTGTAATACAGTGTGACCACTCCCACGGATTCGCGCCGATGCGAGTCCACTCGACCAACGAAGAGGTGCCACATGGCAAAGAACCACGTCCTGGCAATCGTTCTCGCGGGCGGTGAGGGTAAGCGACTGATGCCCCTGACGGAGGACCGCGCAAAGCCGGCCGTCCCGTTCGGTGGGCACTTCCGTCTCATCGATTTCGCGCTGTCGAACATCGTGAATTCCGGATACCTCAAGATTGTTGTCTTGACGCAGTACAAGTCCCATTCCCTTGACCGCCACGTCACGAAGACCTGGTACACATCTCCCCTACTCGGCAACTTCATTGCCCCCGTGCCGGCCCAGCAGCGTCGCGGACCGCACTGGTACCTGGGTAGCGCGGATGCTATCTACCAGTCCCTCAACATCGTTGATGACGAGGCACCGGAATACATCGTCATCATCGGCGCCGACAACATCTACCGCATGGACTTCTCGCAGATGGTCCAGCACCACATCGATTCGGGTCTGCCCGCCACGGTCGCCGGCATCCGCCAGCCGATCGAGCTGGCTCCCGCGCTCGGCGTCATCGACGGCGAGGGCGGCGTCGTGAAGAATTTCCTCGAGAAGCCCAAGCATGCGGTCGGTCTGCCCGATGATCCGACCAAGGTGCTTGCCTCGATGGGCAACTACGTGTTCACCACGAAGGATCTGGTCAACGCCCTGCGCGAGGACGCGGCTAACCCCGATTCCAAGCACGACATGGGAGGCAACATCATCCCGTGGTTCGTGGAGCGCGGCGAGTGCGGCGTTTACGACTTCCAGGACAACGACGTGCCGGGTTCGACCGACCGCGACCGCGATTACTGGCGCGACGTTGGTACGCTGGACGCCTACTACGAGGCAAACATGGACCTCATCTCGGTGCACCCGGTGTTCAACCTGTACAACCGCGATTGGCCGACGATGACGATGATCGACGGTTCCCTGCCGCCCGCAAAGTTCGTCTACGGTGATGAGGATCGCCTGGGTCATGCGATCGACTCGTTCGTTTCCCCCGGCGTCATTGTCTCCGGTGGTGAGATCGTGCGCTCGATCGTCTCCCCTCACACCTACGTTCACTCGTGGGCGAAGATCGAGGATTCGGTCGTTATGCACGGGTCTCGCATCGGTCGTTCCTCGCGGGTCGTCAAGACGATTCTGGATAAAAACGTCATCGTCGAGGAAGGCGCCGTCGTCGGCGTCGATCTCGAGCACGACCTCGAGCGCGGCTTCACGGTGACCGAGTCCGGCATCACGGTCGTCCCCAAGGGCACGGTCGTCCACAAGTGAGTATGACGCTCCATCTTGATGAGCCGGGTGCCCCGCTGCTATTTCCCAGCGAGGCACCCGGCCTCGTCGTCACAGACGTCGATTCGACGTTGATTAGTCAGGAGGTCATCGAGGAGCTTGCCGAGGCCGCGGGTACGCGAGAGCAGGTCGCCGAGATTACCTCCCGCGCCATGAACGGCGAGCTCGATTTCGCGCAGTCGCTGCGGGAGCGGGTCGCGACCCTCGCGGGTGTCCCGGAATCTGTGTTTGGCGATGTCCTGACCTCCATCACTCCCACGGAGGGAGCACGCGAGCTCATCGAAGCGGTCCACCGCTGCGGCGGCAAGTTCGGCATCGTGTCGGGCGGCTTCGAGGAAGTGGTCGCTCCCCTGGCGGCCTCCCTCGGCATCGATTTCTACGCGGCAAACCACCTTGAGGTCGTAGACGGTGTACTGACGGGCCGCGTGTTGGGCCGCATCGTCACCTCCCATGTGAAGGTCGACTGCCTGCGTTCATGGGCCTCGGCGCTCAACCTTCCCCTCGAGCGCACGGTTGCGATCGGCGACGGGGCGAACGACATCCCAATGATGTACGAGGCCGGCGTCGGTATCGCGTTCTGCGCAAAGCCCGCCGTTCGCGATCAGGTGTCGATCCAGCTCAACACGCCAGATCTCTCCCTGGCTATCACTCCCCTCGGACTCGCCTAGCCGCCGACGTCAGGGCTCGCGCGTGCCCGTGAGGCGGATCATGCGCCCATCCCAACCATGCCGCCACGAACGGGCGTACTCAAGAATCTGCGCGGGGTAGATGTCTGCGTCAATCTGATCCACAGCCTCGTCAATGTCCCACCAGGCCTGGCAGTCGATGACGGATCGCTCCAGATCGGTCCACCCCTCCCGGCTCAGCGCCGTCGACGGCGTATGGGCGAGGAAAAACCACTCGTCCTGGCGTGCGGTGACCGCCAGGAAGTCAAACTCAGCGGTCCGGTAGAGCACGGGGCCGACCAAATCGTCAGGGGCCAGCTCGATCCCAGTTTCTTCGAAAACCTCACGGACAGCTGCGCTGCGCGGATCCTCTCCTTCCTCGATGCCACCCCCAATCGTGAACCACCAGAATCGCTCCGGCTGATCCTCATCGTGGCCCTTCGCCAACAGGACACGTCCCTCACCGTCAAACAGAAGGACGCGGGCGGCCTCCCGGTGGGGATAGCCGTCCGCGTCCACAGGCCAGTCGAGTGCGCTCATGCCTCCAGGGTAGCCCGGTGGCGACGCAGGCCCCACACGAGGAGCGCGACGCTCACAAGTAGCACGGGAACCTCGATAGCTCCGTAGGTGAGGTTCCACGAGTCCTCGGGCGCCAGAAAGCCAACGCCGTTGGCCTGGCCGTGGAGCGCGAGGGCCGCGATGAACCCACCGACAGCAACGAGGATGCTGGCAAACACATTCTTCGCACGCAGCGCAGCCCAGGCGAGAGCGTATCCGAAGACACCCGTGAAGATTGCGTGCCCGTAGCCACCCAGGAGCGCACGCGCCAGGAAGGATTCCCACAGTCCGCCCATCCCCTCGTCGAGGGCGCTCACGTAGTAGCCCATGTCCTCGCCCCACGCGAAGCCGAGACCAACGAGGACACCCAGGACTGCGCCCTGCGAGGGATGGGTCAGCAGTTTACGGGCGGCGAGGATCAGGATGAGAACGCCTATGCCCTTCGCGGTCTCCTCCACAACGGGCCCCGTAGCAACGGAGGTGACAAAATCAACCGCAGAATCGCTCATGCTGGTCGATTCCACCGCGGCATCGATGAGGCCGTTACCGATGCCTGCGATCATGAGCGCACCGCCGGTGCCCCACGTGAATGCGGCAATCCACGACAGGACCGACGGGGTGAATCGCGCCACCCAGGCCAAGAAGAGGAGGCCGACGAGAGCGCTGACGCACGATGCACTCACGGCGAGCGCCGCAGTGGTGCTGGTCGTTCCGTCAATCGCACCAACCACCTCGTGGGCCAGTGCCGGAATACCGATGACGATCAAGATGATCGAGCACACGGTGAGGGCCCGCGACGAAGGGCGGGCAGGATGAGCGTGAGTCACGTTTGTTTCCTTTCTCTTTCCGCCATCGTGCGGCATCATCCTATGCGTGACCTATGAAAACGCCATGCAACGACCGTGTGAATCGAAACACTCACATGGGGCGGATGCCCATGAGTGCCTGGAACTTCTGACGCTGACTTGTCGCCTCCCGCACCTTTTCCTGAGTGCCCTCGATGCGGCCCTTTTCGGGACCGCGCACGTTCATGATGACCTGGTCGAGGCCGAGGGACGCCAAGTTGTTCATGAAGGACTTCATCGCCCGCTTTGCTTCAGGGCCGCCGCTCGCCACCCAGGAGAGCGCGTTGCGGCGTGCAGCGGGATCGCACACCATCTGGACCTCGCTCGGCAGAATCCAGCCCTGGTTGACGTAGGGCATGAGACCGGCGGCGATATCGCACCGCTCTCGACGCATCGCACGGGACACGAAGAACAGCCAGCCACAGAACAGGGGAACCTGAATGATGAAGTAGAGCAACAAGAAGCCACCGCGGCTGCCAGAGATCACCGAGGATCCGTTCCACACACCGTGCATCGTCACACCGATGAGGTAGCCGAGGAGGCTCACGCCGATGCCGGTACCCACCGAACGGGTGCGTGTCGCTGCCCACCCGATCGCCCAGCCGGTGCACGAGGTGTACATGATGTGTCCGAAGACACCCAGGAAGACACGCATCATGAACATTTGAGCGAATTGCCCGGCGTAGGCGCCTCTCACGAAATAGGTGAAGTCTTCGACAACCAAGAATCCGGCCGCTGAATAACCGGCGTAAACGAGGCCATCGAGCGGGGAGGAAATGCTGTTACGACGCATTATCACGATCACGAGCACGCCGAGGGCCTTGAGGAATTCCTCGCCGACTGGAGCGGCAACAACGACCATAAAAGTCTGTCCCGCAGCTTCGCTACCGGTTGCGCTTGCGACAACACTGCCGGCGATTTCGTTCGAGATGATGCCGAAGAAAATCGCCACACCACCGCCCCACAGCAGAGCCGCGATCTTCGTCCACCACGGTTCGGGCTCAAAGCGGTCCACGAACTGGAGGAACGTCAGAGTAATCGCAAGAGGAATCAGGCAGCAGATGGCGAGGAGAAGACCGAGGAACGGTCCGCTCGCGAAGAGGAAGCCGCTGATACCCACAAGCATCAAAGCCGCGCCGACACCGATCACAACGGCTTCAAAAACCGGCGCTTTCTTGGCAGTTGTGGGTATAGCCCACGCCTGCACCTGCTGTGGTGCAGCCTGCGGATACTGTGCGGCGCTGGGCCCGGGCATGGTCGGCGCAGTATTGACGAACGACTGGAAGGACGGGGTGAATTGTGCTTCGGGTTTGAAGCGGGTCATCGGATCTGGAGCAGGAATCTGTGCCGAAGTGCCGACAGACTGTCCGGTGGAAGCAGCGGGAGCGTAGCTTCGCGCAGGCTGCGGCACATCCGAAGCGCCCGGCTGAGGCACGGGAGCGTAACCCGAACCCGCAGGCGCACCATAGTGCCCACCCGGCGCCGACTGTCCCTGCTGGGGCTGAGGCACGGGAGCATAACCCGAATTCGCGGGCGCACCATACTGTCCGCCGGGGCCCGACTGTCCCTGCTGCTGGTACGGCGGCACGTTGCCCTGCGGGGACATGGAATGGGGGTAATTGCTACTCATAGATCCTCTTCTTTCTTAGCGCGCCTGTGCGAGGCGGGAAACGGCGTCGGTCACGTCCTGTTGCTGCTCGGCGATCGATGTCAGACGCAAGAATTCGCGCCTATTCTCGACGGCCTCGGCCAGCATGCGCTGATCGTTATCGATGCGCGCATGGTCGGGGCCATGCTTCGCCATGAGGCGCTGATCCATCCCCAGCGACGCAAGGTTGATGAGGAAGGAACGCATGGCTCGCTTGGCGTCGCGACCGCCGCTGCGGGCCCACTTGAGGGCAGCCCTGCGTGCTCGCCTATCCGTGGCCATCGTGACCTCGCCAGGAATAAGCCACCCGGTACGCACGTACGGGACGAGTCCAACGCGGATCTTCTCGGCTTCCTTCCGGGACAAAATAATGAGCGTGATCGCCCAAACCACGAAGGCTGGAACTTCGATCCCGAGATAGATCAGGAAGAAGTATTGACCCAGGAACGACGCGGTTCCGTTCCATACGAAGTGGATGACCATCGCGAAGAACCAGAACACCAGTACAATGCCGGTCTTGGACCAGCCGCGCTTGAACTTGATGAGCGCCAGCGCGAGGCCGATACCCGTCATCGAGGTCGCCATGGCGTGCACGAAGGGGCTGGCGATTCCACGCATAATGAAGGTAAACAGGAGACCGCTGTCAGCGGGATCATCGACCCTGAGGAAGTACAGGATGTCCTCGGCAAACATGAATCCAGAGGCAGAAAAACCCGCGTAGACGACGCCATCGATAATCGAATTGATGTTGGTTCGACGCACGACGACGACGATGAGAACACCCAACCCCTTGAGGGTCTCTTCGATGAGTGGGGCGATAAAGGTAGCGGCGAGTGCGTTGGATTGATTGACATCACCGAGCGAGAGGATGATGTTCTCCTGAAGGGCCGTGTTCAGGATACCGGCAGAAATCGTGGCAACCCCCGCTCCCCAGAGAAAGAGAGCGCCCTTCGTCTTCCACGGCTCAGGCTCCCAGCGGTCAATGAACAGGATGAAGCTGACGACGATGAGGAGAGGAAGGAGCGCGAGAAGGCTCGTCCGGACGAGGGATACGACACCCGATGACGCCGGGCTCAGCCAGAAGATAAAGAGAGCAACGAAACCGATCGTGCTGACTGTCGTGATGATGACCTCGAGCCACGGAAACGAATGCCGTGCCTTCGGCGTCTGCCACACGGGCGCGGCATCGTCGGGGGCTGGCGTGGACATGCCATTCACCATATCGACGTTAACACTGCTAATTTTCTTCAGGCGATAGTCTTCTCCCGGCCCTCCCCAGTGGGTCGTGTTCATGTCAGTATCCCCGTCCGCCGATATGTGTGTCGTCATCAAAGTCAATGGGCTCGGGCACCGGCGCGTGTCCGGCGAGCCGAAGTAATTTTACCATTCGTGCGGAACGCAGAGCACGGACTCCCGCTACATCGATGTTGTGGACGTTTCGGGTTAGTTCGATGCGGTAACACGTCGCCTCGAGTGCCTCGAGTCGTGCTTTTGCCTGCGGGTCCTCCTCAATACGCGCACGCACGTCCGGTGTGAGCGTTTCCCGGATCGCACGCGTCAATGCCGACGCTCGCTCCAGCCGAGCACTCACCTCGACGCGATCCGCCTGACGCTGCGCACTCGTGCGCCGGTCGAGTCCGTCTGTCGTCAGCTGATCGCCACCGTCTTGGATATACGCGCGTGCGGCATCGACGAGGCTGGGGCCACCCGCGCTTTCAAGGCCGGCTGCGTGAGCCAGCAGTTCCGCCTCCGAGGCACGACGCAACAGCAGACGAGAGAGCGCGTCGCGCGATGCGAGGATTCGCTGATGCAGGCGATCGAGCCGACGCGCACGCGTGATGGCGACGCCCGCGACGAGGGCCGCCACGATGACGCACACGCAGGCGAGAACAACCGTCCAAGGCGAGACATGAATCATCGGGGGTTCTCCTCGTCATCACGGCCACGAATCAGATCGAGCGCCCGCCTCGAACCCGAATCTGCAGGACTGCCCATGTCGATGGCGAGCTTGTAGACTTCAAAGACCTTATCCGCGACGACCTCCCAGTCGTACTGAGCGGACGCACGCTGACCCGCATCCGCGAGGGCATCGAGGCGCTCGCGATCACCCAGCAGGTCCAAGAGGACCGAGGCAAGGGAGTCACTGTTACCGGTCTCGAAGAGTGCGCCTGCTCGACCATCCTCCAAAACGGCTCGGAACGCTGGAATATCGGAGGCAACAACGGTGGTTCGGGCCGCCATGGCCTCGACAAGGACAATGCCGAAGGACTCTCCGCCGGTTTGCGGAGCCACATAGATCGACGCTCCGGCGAGGAGGGATTCCTTCTCCTCATCGCTGATTCCACCCAGGAACGAGACTGAATCTCCGAAACGTGCCACAGTCGCGCGAATATCGGGAGCATCTCCGCGCCCCGCGATCAAGAAACGGGCGCCTGGAACGCGCTCGAGAACAGACTCGATCGCACCCGCGAAAACACCCAGTCCCTTGCGCGGCTCATCAAGGCGGCCAAGGAACACGATGACTGGTCGTTCATCCGTCGCAACCCACTGGTCCAGGGGCTGCGCCGTGCGAAATGATACCGTTTCCACGCCGTTCGGGATAATGACGGCGTCTCCCCCATGGTGCTCAATCAGGGTGCGTCGAGCCTCTTCTGAGACAGCGATGCGCACGCCAATGCGTTCCATGTACAGGCGCATCGGAGCCGACGCAATCGCGCGAGATACTGAGCGTCCGAGTGCTGCATGGAACGTACCCACGAGAGGTGCACTCGAGAGCATCGCGGCAGCCATCGACACCGAAGGCACGACGGGTTCGTGAACGTGCACCACATCGAAGTCGTTGTCCGCGAGCCAACGACGGGTGCGCGCGAGAGCCTTGGGCTTGATGGAAATATTTGCAACCGACCCGTTGAAGGGAATAGACACAGAGGAGCCGGCGGATGTAATCCACTCGGGCAGGTCATCGGATGTTGAAGGGGTCAGCACACGTACATCGTGGCCGCGCAAACGAAGCTTCAGCGCAAGGTCACGAATATGAAAGCCCACCCCCCCGGGCACGTCCCAGGAGTACGGGTTCACGATCCCGATCTTCATCGATTCTTCCTCTCGTGCTCGGCCCTCGCGCGTGCAAGCCGTTCGGGGTCAAGGTCTTCGACAAACACCCTCTGCATCATGTGCCAGTCCTGAGGCTTCGAAGCCATCATGGCGGCAAACTGATCCACCCACGCCTGCGTGAGAGCCTCGACGCGGTTGAACCCCGGGCGTTCCTCTTCACCGACGGTGATCGGCCCGACGCAGCGCACACGCACGTCAGCCCCCGTTGCGCTCTCATTCTCGTAGGTAATGCACGCCGCAAAAAGCGGGCGTTCGAGCTTTGTCGCTAGGGCGGCCGGCCCCGCCGCGACGAGCGCCCGCCGCGTCCCTAAATCGACTTCAATACCAGAGCCGGAAATGTCTCGATCCGCGAGAAGCGGCACAATCACGCTGCGTCCACGAACGCGCTCCATGAGCGTCGAGAACACCGATTCGCCCTTCGCGACGCCGATAATTTCCATGCCCAGTCCCTCGCGCAGAGCGACAAAACGATCGAAGAGACTGGGAGGTTCAACTTTCTCGGCCACGGTAACGATGCCACGACCGTGCGCGCATACCCACGCTCCCGCGCGGTCCCAGCTACCCGAATGCCCCAGAGCGAGGATGACAGGCCCATCCTCGCTCGCCTGTACCAAGGCCTCGAACCCTTCAAAGGACACGCCCTCAAGCAATGGCGCGCCGCGACATGATCCGAGCATCAGCTGCTCGGCGTAGTTGCGGATGTGCGAGCGAACCGCATCGCGCACCTGCGCATCCGATGGATCGATCCCGGTCAAACGGGCCATGTTGGAGCGAAGCCGCTCGATCACGGCTCCCCCGCGTCTCGCAGCGATCGATGCACCCGTATCCGCCATGCGCATGACGAGGCGTAGCGGAAGGCGGGGCGCAACAGAAAAAGCGAGCGACAGGGGTGACAAACTCACTGGGCTCCTTCGTCAATGTGGCGAGCGGTAAACCAAATGCGCTGGCACACCGTGACGAATGAGGCGAACGCAACCCACGTCAGGCCGCACGCGAACACCCACTCCGGCAGGCCGAGGCTCATCAGCATGGCCGTTCCCATACCGATGATGAGCCGGTCGGTTCGCTCGGCGATCCCCAGTTTGGCGACAACTCCAACGGACTCCGCGCGGGCGCGCGCGTAAGGAACGGCGGCCGCGCCGACGATCGAGCAGATGCCAGCGATGATCGTGCACGTACGAACGGACGAGTTGTCCATGTGAAAGACCGCGTAAGCAGTGAGGGACCCAAACACGGCGCCGTCACCCAGACGGTCAAGCGTCGAGTCCAGGAAGGCACCAAAACGGGTGCCTCCCGTCGTCATACGCGCGAGCGTCCCATCGACGGAATCGCCGAACATGACGACTGCAAGCGCGATGCCTCCCTGCCAGATCCACCCCTGCGGGATGCAGATCAACGCAATGGCGACAGTCGCGACCGTTCCGGCGACCGTCACCATGTTGGGGGTTACCCCCGCCCGCGCGAGAACACGCGCGAGCGGCGTAAAGATAGCCTTCGTGATAGAACGTCCGTGATTTCCGAGCATCAGTTCTCCTTGGGCCAGGCAGCGGCCAGCCGGGCACGAGCGTCCTCAAGCAGCTCGGGAACAGCCTTCGTCTGAGCGATAATCGGCAGGAAATTCGCATCCCCCAGCCAGCGCGGAACAACGTGCTGGTGCAGGTGAGCCGCGATACCGGCCCCAGCGACCTCGCCCTGGTTCATCCCAAGATTAAAACCTGACGGGGCAGCGACAGCGCGCGTCACCCTCATCGCTGTGGCCGTCAGGTCACCCAGCTCAACGCGCTCCTCGTCGGTGAGCTCCGTGTAGTCGGAGACATGACGATACGGGCACACGAGCAGGTGCCCGGAATTATAGGGAAACAGATTCATGAGGACGAAGCAGGTGCGTCCCCGGTAGACAATCAGGCCCGACTGGTCGTCCTTACCGGGTGCCGCACAAAACGGGCATCCGACATCCGAGGCATCCGAAGGCTTGCCTTCGCCGCGGATGTAGGCCATCCGATAGGGGGTCCAGAAACGACCGAAGCCGTCCGGGACGCCCACCAGCGAGCGGGCGTCCTCGGTCGGCAACGGGCCGTTCGGGCTATCGATCGAGTCGGAACCGGCGTCGCGGCTCATGTCTCTCACGCCTCGTCGAGGCCGTCGATCTGATCCGCGTTGTTGCGCGCCTCGATGTGCGACACAATCAGCTCGATCGCGCGCTCAACAGCAATGCCGTTGTGCTGCGAACCGTCACGCAGGCGGAAGGACACGGCGCCGGCCTCGACGTCCTCGCCACCCGCAATGAGCGTAAAGGGAACCTTGTCCTTGGAGGCGTTGCGGATCTTCTTCCCGAAGCGGTCGTCCGACAGGTCGGTCTCGACGCGCACGCCACGCTCGCGTAGCTTGGCGGCGACGTCCTTGACGTAGTCGTCAAAGGCTTCGGCGACGGGGATGAGGCGCACCTGGACGGGCGAGAGCCACGCAGGGAACGCACCCGCGTAGTGCTCGGTGAGAACGCCGATGAAACGTTCGACGGAGCCGAGCTTCGCGGAGTGGATCATGACGGGACGCTGACGGCTACCGTCGGCCGCCGTGTACTCCAGGTCGAAGCGCTCAGGCTGGTTGAAGTCGTACTGGATCGTCGACATCTGCCAGGTGCGGCCGATCGCGTCCTTGACCTGCACGGAGACCTTGGGACCGTAGAAGGCGGCGCCACCCGGATCGGGAACGAGGTCGAGACCGGTCGCAGCGCAGGCGTCCTCGAGGGCCTTCGTGGCGGCAGCCCAGTCCTCGTCCGAGCCGATGAACTTGTCCTTTTTCTTACCGTCCTCGTCGCGCGTGGACAGCTCGAGGTAGAAGTCCTTCAGACCGAAGGCGGACAGAATCGACAGGAAGAACTCAATCTGGCTGCGGATCTCCTCCGAGGCCTGCTCCGGGGTGCAGTAGGTGTGCGAGTCGTCCTGCGTGAAGCCGCGCATACGGGTCAGGCCATGAACGACACCGCTCTTTTCGTAGCGGTAGTCGTGGCCCAGCTCGTAGAAGCGCAGGGGCAGTTCACGGTAGGAGCGGCCGCGCGAACGGAAGATGAGGTTGTGCATCGGGCAGTTCATGGCCTTGAGGTAGTACTCCTGGCCAGCCTTGGTCACGTTGCCGTCCTCGTCGCGCTCTTCATCGACGAGCATGGGAGGGAACATCGTGTCCGCGTAGTAGGGCAGGTGGCCCGACGTGTGGAAAAGACCGCCCTTGGAGATCTCGGGGGTGTGCACGAAGTCGAAACCGGCCAACTTGTGTCGGTCGGTCACGTAGGACTCGATCTCGTGGCGCAGGATGCCGCCCTTGGGGTGGAAGACAACGAGGCCGGGACCGATCTCCTCGGGGAAAGAGTACAGGTCCAGCTCGGCGCCGAGGCGACGGTGGTCGCGACGTTCCGCTTCCTTGATGCGCTCCTGGTAGGCGACGAGGTCTTCCTTGGAGGCCCAGGCGGTGCCGTAGATGCGCTGGAGCTGATCGTTCGACTGATCGCCCTTCCAGTAGGCAGCCGAGGCCTTGGTCAGCGCGAAGCCGTTACCGATGAGCTTGGTGGAGGGCAGGTGGGGACCACGGCACAGGTCCTTCCAGGCGACGGAGCCGTCGCGGCGGACGTTGTCGTACATGGTGAGCGTGGCGCCGCCAACCTCAACGGAAGCTCCCTCTGCGCCCTTGCCCTTGGTGGTGACGAGCTCAAGCTTGTAGGGCTGAGCGGCCAGCTCGCGGGTGGCCTCCTCTTCGGAGATTTCGCGGCGCACGAAGCGCTGCCCCTCCTTGACGATGCGCTTCATGCGCTTCTCGAGCTCACGCAGCAGCTCCGGGGTGACTGCGTCAATGTTGCCGAAGTCGTAGTAGAAACCGTCGGTGATGAAGGGGCCGATGCCTAGGTTGACGTCCGGGAAAACGTCCTGGACGGCCTGGGCGAGCACGTGGGTGGCGCTGTGGCGCAGGATATTCAGGCCGTCCTCGCTAGCCAGCGTGATGGCCTCGACGGTCGTGCCCTCCTCGAAGGGGGTTTCGAGGTCACGCGGAGTTCCGTCAACCTTGATAGCGACGACATCGCGAGACTTCTCGAACCACGTCGTGCCCGTGGTCCCCGCCGGTACGGTTTGTTCATGTCCGTCAATGACGAGCGAGATATCGGGCACTGTGTCTCCTAGTTTCATGAGGTACGCGAGATTGTGTTGTTACTGGGATTCTATCCCCGTGGCGCGAACGCTTCAGGAGCGGGCACGCCAGTCCTTGACGGCTTTCGCCGTGCTGAGGGCGCGATAGGTCACCTTTTTGATCGGCATGTCCCATCCCCCGGGAACGTCTGTGAAGTGCGAGGCAAAGGCGCTCTTGTACTTGCCGACGCTGTAGAGCTCGGGGCAGCGCGGCGAGTGCGCACCCATGAGGTCGAATTCGCGCACGCCGTCGCGGGCGAGGAATTCGGCGGCCAGGAAGTCCAGGACCGGGGGCTGACGCAGGCATCGGCCGGCCTCAGTGGAGGCGCCGTACTCTGCCTGCGCGCGGATTCCCTCGACGAGGCAGAAGTCCCAGCAGAGGATGTTGCTCTCGGCGTCACGCATCGAGAAGATACGCGCGTGCTTGGGACCGAGGATCGTCAGGAGCGTGAGGTAGTAATCCTTGGGATGCGGGCGGAAGCCGTCACGTTGGGCGGTCTCCTCCATGACGGCGTAGTACTCGTCGATGACCTCGGCCGCGTTCGCGGTGTCCTCGTGGAAGGTCACGCCCTCCGCCTTGCCCTTCTTCAGGCCCGAGCGGATGGAGCGCTTGCCTGCCTTGGGCATGGCGGCGAGGATTGCCTCTTCGCTCTTTCCTTTGGTGTCGATGACGACGGTGCGGTCGTAGGAGATTGTCTGCAGCGGCATGCACAGGTCGGGGTGCTGGTAGATGGCGTGAAGGCGCACAAAGGCAACCGACTTGTCCTTCGCCTTGATCTCACGCAGGAGGTCGGCACGCAGAGCCGCTTCGCGTTCGGGGGTTGCTTCCTTCACCCACGCCGGTCCCCACTTGGCCCACAGGTAGTGGATGCCGCGCACGGAGTACTTGTAGAGCGTGATGAACGCGATCTTCGCGTCATCCTCGCACCACGCGTAGCGGCCCCACACCCCATGTCCCTGGGACTCCTCGAACGCCTCCCACACGCACGCCTGCTCGATGGGAAGTGAACGGTCCTGGAAGCCAGAGACCGCAGCGATCCTATCGTCCTTGGAAATGGGCACGAGTGCGGTTGTCGTCATGGTGTCCTCGTTGGTCGGAAATATCGGTCGCGTAGGGGGTCAGTCTATCAGGGCCGCCTCCCCCACCGACGAGGCCTGGGCCAGGCAGGGAAGGGACGTGACGTCAGTAGGACGTCTCGGTAGGCTCCGGATAGTAGCGGGCAAACTTACGACGATGGTTCTGCTTCTGCAGCCAAACAGTGAGATTACGGCGCAGATCCTTCTCCGTCGGGTTCAGGAGCAGGTCGAAGCGGCGCCCCTCCCGGATGATGCGCTTGACACGCTTGCGCAGCTCGGGGTCCGTGATGTAGTGCAGGAGCAGGGAATCCGGGACGAGGGTGTACAGGATCTCGTCCTTCGCCTGGACCTGCTCGTATTCCTTCCCATCGATAAGGTCTGCGACCATGGGAATCATCGGATTCGCGCCGGCAGCGGCCATGTACCAGTTGTTACGGCCGATTCGAGGGTTGACCTCGAAGAAGAGGGCGCGCCCGTCGCGAGGGTCGATCTTCACGTCGAAGTTCGCGAATCCGCGATACCCGTTCTCGGTGAGCAGCGCGCATGCGTCGGCCCACAGCTGGGGGAAGTCTTCGGTGATCATGGCAACCGGGTTGCCGATCATTGTGGGGGCGTGATCCTCCAGTAGGACGCGGGCCGAACCGATGAGGGTGACCTTCCCACGCGAGTCGACATAAGCGGTGATCGATCGCATCGCCGTGTTGTCCCCGGGGATCAGCTCCTGGACCAGGAAAGTATCGCGAAAGCCTGCATCCTTCAGGGTCTTCCAGAGTTGCGCCAGCTCCTCGGGCGTATCAATGAACCAGATCTTGCGCTTGCCGTCGAACTCGAGAACGTCGTAGGGCTCGCCCTTTGCGGACTTGGCGACGACCGGGAAACTGAACGGAATGTCCGGGACGGCCCAGGCCTCGTCCTCAACGCTCGAAAAATCGACGGCAACCGTGCCCGGGGAGTCAATACCCGCGCGCTCACACGCACGCGCAAACTCCTCCTTATCCGTGAGCCGATCCATAACCTCTTCGGTCGGGAAAGGCACGGCGTAGTGCCTGGACAGCGCTTCCATGTTGCGGGCAACAAACGCGGAGAAGATGTCGTGGTTCGCCATCAGGATGAGTTTCTTGTCCGCGTGCTCACCGGCGATACTCATCAGGACGTCGAGGAGCTGTGCATCGCTCGCGTGGGCGCTCACGTGTCGGACATCGAAAAAGTGTGACCGCGTGATCGACTCCGTGGGTTGGGACCCGACGCAGATGCATCGGCACCCGAATGCTTCGTTGAAACAGCGCCCGATTCCATACACGCCGAAGTCTCCGCCAATGATGACAGGCAGAATGTCGTCGCGGGGCGACAGGGGGCGAGGCCGGGTCAGGTAGTCGATTGTCATGCCATAAGCCTAGCGCCTGGTAGGATACAGAACTATCCCTGAGACCTCTCTCACCTCTACGAAAGTTCGCTATGAGTTCGCCGTTTTCGCAGCATAATCAACAGCCCTTCCAGCCTCAGCAGGGCGCGGGCGGATACCCCCAGCAGGGAGGCTACCCTCAGGGAGGCTACCCTCAGGGAGGAAACCAGCAGGGAGGCTACCAGCAAGGTGCATATCAGCAGAGCGCATACTCCCAGCAGTCCCCTCGGGGCGGGTACGGCGCTTCCCCGTACGGCCAACCCGCCTACTCGGGCGGCCCGATGGGCCCGCAGCCCTCGGGTTCCAACAACGGAAAGCTTATTGCAATCATTGCTGGTTCTTTTGTCGCTGCCCTCGTCGTAGTGACAGTCATCTATCTTGTATTCGGATACAGCTCGTCGTCCTCTCAAGACGACCGTTCAGCAAGCCCCTCACCCACATCGTCAAGCTCTCCGTCGTACGGATCGAAGCCCACGAGCCAGCCATCCTCGTCGCCCGCCTACGGCTCCAAGCCGTCACCGACGTCGGGATCTGGCACCGGTACGGGCTCCTCAAAGGGCTCGAAGGGGTCGAATGGCGGATCTGACCCCGATGTCGAAACGAGGATCATGTCCACCTGCGACAGCCAGATCAATGCGGCGATCAAGGGCGCGTCTATCACGGATCAGCAGATCACCTTGGTTTCCTCGACCTCCAGTAAGCAAACCTACGAGTACACGGGTCGCGTGACCGGCAGGAAAGCCTCAACCAACGAGGCCGTCAATGGCGACTTCACCTGCAAGGCAGACTATGACCCGGCGACGGGTTTGATCGAGACAACATTCCAGTAATCAACGAGCCAGTGCTGCAGCCTGTCCCGCCACTTCTTCGGTCTCCGGCCACGGGCGAGATCGGCCGCACTCACCAGACTTCTACCACTATCAATTTCAGGGAGCCCTCATGTCCAACCCGTACGGCCCCAATCAGCAACCTGTTAACGGCGATAACAACGGCCAGTACTTTACTGAACAACAACCGACAGGACAGTTGCCAGCCGTTGGCTACGGCCAACAAGCAACCCAACAAATGCCGGCCGTCGACTACGGCCAACAAGCAACCCAACAAATGCCGACCGCAGGCGGATATGGGCAGGCTCAGCCCGGCTACGCACAGCAGCAGGGTTATTATCCTCCGGGTCAGTTCCCGGCAAGCCCCTATGGCGGACAGCCGAAAAAGAAAGGGCCAAATACCGGTCTCATCATCGGCGTGATCGCCGCTGTCATCGTTGTGATACTCATTGCCGTCGTTGCAATCATCGCGCTGAACAGGGGGGATTCCTCTGACGACTCCTCGGCCTCGCCCAGCGCCTCACCGACGACCTCGACCAGCACTCCCCCGTCAGCTTCACCGTCCTCGACCTCTCACCCGTCGACGTCCTCCTCTTCAAAGCCGACACCGAGCCAGTCCTCGCCTTCCGCCAGCGCCTCCCCCAAGCCCACGCCGTCTCAGAGCGCTAGTGCGTCAAGCACCGTGTCCGCTGACGAGGAATACGGCGTGAAATCTGAGTGCAAGAATGCGATGACACAGTTCGTTCAGCAGGGCAAGCTGGAAAACTGGACCGTCGAACGCGACGGCGTGAATTCCAACGGAGAGAAGCAATACATCTCCAAGGGCCAAATTAACGGCACACTGATCACCGGCGAGACGGGGGTCTACAACTTCACATGCACCGCCGTCTACCACCAGGACTCCGGGCTGTACGAGGCCTGGTCGACCATCGAATACAAGTAAGCCTGGCTGCGAGCACAAGCGATGCTGTACCGTCCCGAACTGCTTCCTTCCAGACGCTACGAAGTACAGACGTGGTGGACAAACGCGGTTCTCTACCAGATCTATCCCCGTTCGTATCAGGACACGAACGGGGATGGAGTTGGTGACCTAGAGGGCGTCTATCAGCGGTTGGACTACCTGGCAGATCTGGGCATCGACATCGTGTGGATCTCCCCTATCTATCGATCTCCGCAGGCAGATAACGGCTACGACATCTCGGACTACCGCGATATTGATCCACTCTTCGGGGACCTCGCGGCCTTCGATCGTCTGGTCGCACGTGCCCATGAGCTCGGTATGCGCATTGTGATGGATCTCGTCGTCAACCACACATCGATCGAGCACCCGTGGTTTCTTGAGTCTGCCTCGTCCGTTCATTCACCGCGCCGCGACTGGTATTACTGGCGTGACGCACGCGCGGGAATGGAGGCGGGAACGCCCGGCGCGGAGCCGAACAACTGGGAGTCGTTTTTCGGAGGATCGGCCTGGGAGTTCGACCCTCGATCAGGCCAGTATTACCTGCACCTTTTTGCCCGCGAACAGCCTGATCTGAACTGGGAGAACCCCCGGGTGCGCGAAGCCGTCTACGAGATGATGAACTGGTGGCTGGACCGTGGCGTTGATGGCTTCCGAGTGGATGCCATCGACGTGATCTCTAAGGCACCAGGGCTCCCCGATGGTGGCCCGGCTCGCGCCCCATTCGGAGTCGGGCATGAGCTCTACGCAGATGGCCCTCGCCTGCACGAGTTCTTACAGGAGATGAACGCGCGAACGCTCGCCCACCATCCGGGTACCTTCACGGTCGGCGAGGCCTCGAACGCGTCTCCTGAGTCGGCGCTGCTGTTCTGCGCGCCGGAGCGCGGTGAGTTCAACATGCTCATCCAGTTTGAACACATGAATGTGGGGCTCGAAGACGGGAAGTTCTCACCTCGTTCCCTTCAGGAGGGCGAGCTCGCCGATGTCTTCACTCGTTGGCAGGAGACGCTCGGGGAACGCGGCTGGAACGCTCTGTATCTGGAGAACCACGATCAGCCTCGTTCGGTCGCCCGATTCGGCGATGCTGAGGCATATTGGCGAGAGTCGGCTACGGCCCTCGCGACGGCTTACTTCCTGCAGCGCGGAACGCCTTTCATCTATCAGGGTCAGGAAATCGGGATGCTCGGAGGTTCTTTCTCAGCACCCTCCGATTTCCGTGACGTTGAATCCCTCAACTATTTGGCCGGTTTCAGCGACAATTACGTGCCAGCGGGGGTGGCCGCGATGTCGCGCGATAACGGGCGCACCCCCATGCAGTGGGACGACTCCCCCACCGCCGGTTTCACTTCCGCCGATCCCTGGATTGACATCCCGCCGTCAGCTTCTTCCATTAACGTCGCAGCGCAGGTTCCAGATCCCACATCGGTACTGTCGTATTACAAGGCGCTGATCGATGCTCGCCATCGTACTCCGGCGCTGACCGACGGCACATTCGACCGCATTGACGTCGGTGATCCGGCGCTCTTCACGTACTGTCGCCGCACGTCGCGCAGCGAGGTTCTCGTGATGGTGAACCTTTCGGGTACCGCTCGTGCGCCGCACTTCCCCTCCCCCGACGAGGCCTGGGCATCGTCACGCTGGGCACTGTATCTGGGCAATACGGGACAGTGTCATTCAGGTAGCTCCCTCGACGTGCAGAACGAACAGAATGAGGAGGATCACGAGCTCCCTCCACGCGCATCAATGCGGCCGTGGGAGGCGCGCGTCTACGTACGTGCCCTGTAGGTTCCTCGCAATCGCCAACGCTTCACGGGACGTTTACCCGTATCCCGACAGCCGTGCACTGACCCCCGAACGTCGGCGCCACTAAGAAAAGCGCGGATGAGAAGAGGGTGTCTTCTCATCCGCGCTTCATTCTAGAAATGCGTCAGCCACGACGTCGCTGAGCAATCACCAGAGATACTCCAGCAATCATCACTAGTCCGGCCAGGAAGCCGAGGCTCGTCGTATCTGCTCCTGTTTTGGCCAGGCGCGGTGCGGGAGGTGTCGACGGGGTCGGGGTCGGTGTGGGTGTCGGACTCTCAGACGGCGTAGGCGTAGGAGTAGGAGCGAGCTTGTTGTTGAGCGTCAGCGCAAAGACGTTATCCTCGCTCAGCGTGAACGTCGCCTCTCGATTGTTGGCTTTCAGGGATACTCCCTGCGCAGTCTCGAAGATGCGGCTCTCAGCCTCGTTCCAGGTGATGCCATCGGCAGTAGGTAAGTCACCCTCGGAGACAGTGACCTGAGTGCCGAGCGGAAGAGTTCCAGGATAGGTGCACTTCTTGCCCGCCTTCACGGTCGCCCGATAGGTCTTATTCACTGACGGATCCGTGTCGTTCTTCAGCGTGATGCTGAGGGTGTAGTCGAGATTCTTGGCGGTTTCAGGCAGCTCGCCATCAACCTTCTTGATCACCGAGAACGTCTGATGGGCGAAGGCATCCGCCACCGCGCCAAAACGCGCAACCGTCGTGACCGGGGCAACGTTCTTGCCCGGAACATTGAAGTTGACAGTATTCGTGAACTTGCCGGTCACATCCGCGGGATCGTCGGGAAGTTGACCGTCACCTTCTGCGAGGTGCACGCAACGGTAGAGCCTGCACCGAAAGCACCATTCGATGTGTCCTTGCTCTGACGCTTACCCTCAGGCGTGGTCGGATCAACGACGACGAAGGTGTGCGCCTTGACGTAGTCAGTCACTGTCGCACAGTCACAAGACCAATCTTCACCGGCAGGAACCTCGTCAACAATCGATGCTCCAGTCACGGACTGATCACCGGCGGGAAGGATGACGCGCCACATGACAGCCTTGTTCTCGTCTCCATCCTCGCTGTCACGCAGTCCCAGCCAGCCTTCCTTAGCGTAGCGAGCCTGACCAGTCGGTTTTACAACCATATTGAACTTGCTTGCCACTACCTTGTTGCCTACCTGAACCTGGAAGCTCTCCTTCGCAGGCCCGATATAGTGAACCATCGCGCTCGTCGTGACGGAACCCGACCATTCGGCAGCAGAGTCGGCATTCTCGTTAAAGACAACGGTGACGATACCGTCGGTCCCCCACGTGCCACAGCCGACGACAACACCGTTGGCAGATCGAACATCGAAGGTACGTTCAGCGGCAGGACGCAGGATCGGTTGGCCGGTTCCGGCCTCGGCGACGGTCGCGTCGTAGGTGAAGAAGTCTCCAGCCTTGACGGTTCCCTTCGTCTTCCACGGAAGCTTCACACCGAGATCCCACAGATCTGCGACCGTCTTGGCCTGGGTCCCCTGGGGATTGACCAGCTGCAAATTGCCCCCGTCGAGAGCAACCTTGTCGTTGACGTTCGTCGCGGGGGCGGGGCACGCAAGCGCGGTCGCCGACGCGGTACTGGTCGTCAACAGCTGCAGAGCTCCAAAGAAACTCAGTACTAATGCAAAAACCACAAGAAGTGCGCCAAGCCGACTGCTCTTCAACGCAACTATAAATAACTCCTGTCGATGGGCATGAGACTCTGTCGCCTCAAGCACATAATTATAGAGTAACTCCACAAAATAACCGAGAATTGCGCGACACTGCGGAATCTATTTCAATATAATTTTCCGTCAAACAGCTTTCACCTGCATATATACTGGCACTAGGAACCCCTAGTAAATCACCCAGTTTAATTTCCTGCACAGCGGGTCAATTGGGCTTGACCAGTACAAATGCAAATGCGACGATAAAATGTTTTTATCACATTATTGAGAAATTTGTGCCGATGCATGAAACGAGCCGCGACAGCATACCGTCGACCGCTCAATATCTCACAGGTGCGGACAATCGGCGTCAATCTGCCCAAATAAGACAATCGATTCCCTATCGATACGCACCCACATCCTTGCATCTACCCACCTCGTCCAGTCAGCAGGCATGCAACATGACGAGGAGCCTGCCATCTTGACAGGACTTTCGTCTGTCACTGCCCCATTGGCTGCACATCTGGGAGTGCGCAAGAACGACGAGACAAAAAGCCACAATAATTCGCTCATTCTCAATTCAAACGCGAGAAATAAACACCTATGTTCCCCCACCTTTTCACGAATCGATGCTTGCGCACAACCACAGACACGAGACAACGGAACAAAAAGGTGGGCGGGACGAGCATTGCTCATCCCGCCCACGATAGGCGCTCACGCGCCCCGAGCTCTCTTTGACATCAGCGACCGCGACGCTTGGCGGCCACGAGGGACAGACCCGCGATGGCGACAATGCCAGCCAGGACACCCAGGCCAGCCGCATCAGTACCGGTCTTTGCCAGCTGCGGGGCAGGCGACGGTGTAGCCGACGGCGTCGGAGCGGGGGTCGAGGGCGTGGCCGACGGCGTCGGAGTCGGAGCCAGAACATTGGTGAGAGTCAGCGAGTAGACCTGGTCATCGCTCAAGGTGAAGGTAGCCTCACGATTGTCCGCCGAGAGGGTGACACCATCGGCGGTCTCGAAGACACGGCTCTCGCCATCGATCCAAGTGATGTCAGCACCGGCGGGCAGGTCACCCTCGGAGACCGTGACGACGGTCCCCAGCGGCAGAGACGTCGGGTAGGTGTAGGTTTCGCCAGCCTTAAGGGTCGCCTCGAACGTCTTGTTCACTGAAGGATCGGCATCATTCTTCAGGGTAATTGAGAGAGTGTACTCGAGGTCCTTCGCGGACTCAGGAAGGTCACCCTCCACCTTCTTGGTCACCGAGAAGGTCTGGTGTGCGTACGCATCGGCGGACGCCCCGTAGCGCAGAACCTTCGTGATGGGTTCAGTGATCTTCACGCCCGCAACATTGAAGTTGACGGTATTCGAGAAGAGACCATTGATGTCACCAGCGCGCTTCGCGCCCTGGACGTGACCGGGCAGGAGGATGATGGCGGCCTGGTTCGCCGGGATCTCGGCGAGCGTCACAGTCACCTTGGTCGAGGTGCAGTCGACCTGTGCAGCGGCACCGAAAGCGCCGTGCGACGTGTCGTTACCCTGGCTCAGACCGGCGGACGTCGTCGGATCGGTGACGAGGTAGGTGTGGTTCTTCGTGTACTCGTTCACGACATCGCAGTTGAAGTTCCAGTTGGAGCCCGCGGGGACCTCATCGACGATCGACGCGCCAGTCACAGCCGTATCACCAGCGGGGAACACGACGCGCCACATGATGGCCTGGTTTTCGTCACCGTCCTGATTCTCAGAAAGGGTCAGCCAACCGTCCTTCTGGTAGCGAGCGACGCCGGGAGTACGGCGCAGCATGGTCAGCTCCCGCTCTACCTTCTTGCCCAGCTTCACCGTGTAGGTCTCACCTCCGGGACCCGTGTAGCTGGTGAGACCATTCGTTGAGACATGGCCGTACCACTGCGCGGCGGACTCAACCTTCTCATTGAAGACGACGGTTACCTTGCCGTCGGTGGCCCAGGTACCACAGCCGACGACAACACCGTTGTTGGAGATGACCTCGAACTGGCGCGTGATGTTCGGGCGCAGGACGCTCTGACCCGTCGCAGTGTTCACGATCGACGCATCATAGGTGAAATAGTCGCCGGCCTTCACCCGTCCCTGGGTCTGCCACGGAAGCTTGATACCCAGGTCCCACCAGTCACCAACAGCATGCGTTTCGCGACCACTGTGGTCAACAAGCTGAGCGTTGTCCCAATCCAGCGTGACCTTGGCACTCACATCCGTAGTCGGCGCCGGGCAGCTCAAGGGAGCCGCGGAAGCAGGGGTCTGGGCGCCAACAAACTGCGCAAGACCAAAGAAACTCAGAACCAATACGAAAATCGCAAGAAGGACAACGAAGTGACGGCGCTTCAGGGCAACCATAGAAAACTCCTGTCAACGGGATGTGCGACAGAGTCGCTGCATACCGAACCAGTTTATGCCAATCACCTGCAATACGGTCACGAATGGGAGAAATACATTCTAAAAACACCGCAAAAGACAGGATCGACAAAAGCGATTTTCGCCGAGTTTTCGACCTGCTTAATAAACTGACAAATTTGCTGTCCGGGCGTGTCGTCAACCTGAAAGCCTTAGCAACAACACTCCGACAAACTAACCCTCCGTTCAGAAAAAGAACCGAACGGATAACGGGGTGCTCAGCTGACACGAATTCGCGGATAAGCTCCTCGACCACGCGGACGGCAGACGCTCATCGAACGGGCAAACCAAGCATTCAGAGACAGTCCACACACAACGGGGCAGACCATAGAGGACGATATGCGCCGCTGTATCGCCTGGCCGGACATCAGACCACTGCATGCCCCTCCAGTCTTCTCGACTTCTGCTCTGTGCCCAGGACGTTGACTGTCGTCCAACCGTGAACCCTATGGCACTCACTCCTGACCACTGTGTGCCTGCGTCAGGCCCGGCGCTTGACCTTCCAGTGACACGTAGCACCTATCACCCATAAGCTCGGCAGCTCATCCCAGCACACGTATGACAAAGGCTCCCACCACAACGGCAGGAGCCAGATAAACGAAAAACCGGATCGTCAGATCCGGGTAACTGGTGGGCGATACTGGGATCGAACCAGTGACCTCTTCCGTGTGAAGGAAGCGCGC
>ERZ773063.243-NODE-243-length-36929-cov-17.380404_pt1 | contig 36929 bp, 31 predicted proteins | sample MGYA00580625_ERZ773063 | MGnify/ENA primary metagenome ERZ773063 (study PRJEB29015, sample SAMEA2738022) | human oral metagenome | biome: human oral; feature: human-associated habitat; material: dental | place: China | collected 2042 ... | reverse complement strand
TATCGCAGGCATCGGTATCGCAGTCTTCGGCTCGCATTCCAACAGCGCGAAGAACTGCACCTCTTACCAGGAGCTCATCACCGGTAAGACCGCTGAGCTGGATCAGGCGATCCAGGACGCTAAGGACGCACTGAAGACTGTCGACGCGTCCCTGAAGCCCGGCGAGGGTACTCGCCTCGCACACACGGACGGCTTCCCGTTGTCCTCTGAGGGACAGAGCGCGATCAACGACCTGAGCAAGGCTATCGACGCTGCTAAGAGCGCCAAGGAGGCTGAGGACGCCAAGGTGAATGCTGATGCTAACGACAGCAAGAAGAGCAAGTGCTCGGGCGAGCCCGACACCACCTCTGTTGATGCTGCCATCAAGGCCATCAAGGATCAGACCCAGTCGTTCATCGATGTGCGCGATGCGTACCGTCTGACCAAGGCCACCGACGAGGCCAACGAGCTGATGGACACTGCCAAGTCGAACCTCGCAAGCGCTCAGCAGAGCGCGGCAGAGCAGATCGCCGCTGTTGAGGCCGACCCCAACATGGAGTCTGACGCATCTGTGAAGGCTGCATACGACACGCTCAAGGCCGTGGAGACCGAGTCTCACACCCTGTCCACCACGGTGACGGTGACCACCTACGATGAGGCTGTGGCCTCCATCGAGAAGGCGAAGACCATTGAGCAGAAGGCTGCTGAAGTGACGGCTTCCGTGGCACCGCTACAGGAGGCTATTACGACCTACCAGGCTGCAAAGGCTGGCAGCGCTTCCCCCACGCCGGACACCAGCGCGCCTGAGCAGGGTGCATCGACGGGCAACAGCAACACCCCTGCTCCTTCGTACGGTTACAACGGCAATGGAGGCAGCAGCAACAGCGGCTCGAACAGCCCGAGCTACTCGGGTGGATCTTCCTACACCCCTCCAGCTCCTACGCCTGCGCCCAACCCTCCGGCCAACAACTCTGGCTCGGGTGATGGTCGCATCGACTTCGGCCCCGGACAGGCGGATCGACCCGGCTGTGTCATCATCGAAGGCCGTAGCGTCTGCTGATCGACCGATCGCACAAAGCCCCGTAGCGTGGTTCGTAACCCGCTACGGGGCTTCGTCATCTCAACACCCCAACACAAAAGCATAGAAAAGAGATCAACCCATGCTCCCATGGACCCCACCGCTATGGCTAACAGTGTCATTCGTTACTGTTGTAATGACCGTAAATCTTGTAACAGTCATCTCCAAAAAATCATCACCGGGCAACTAAACGATGAACAAAACAATGAACCATATGCCAAAAATACGGCATATTGGATTCATGCCATTGCCTCAAGAATCGCAATCGTAGTAAACGTTGTTACAACAGCGATAGCCATCCCACTTCTACTCATTGGCACGACCTGGATAGGTATCAATTTCCCACATGTCTTCTTCATTACGATGTGCGCACTAATATGGATCCTATCGCTATACCTCACATGGTCATTTTTCCAAGTAAGGGACAAGTCACACGACACCGATGTACAAGGAAGTAACGCACTCATTGATCCAAACGACCGAGCTGCTATCAACTACGCAATCGGATGGATATTAGTCAACATTGCCCTTGATACCTTCATGTGGCTAGTGATGAGCCACCCATGGACTACGCATTATTAAAAACGCGGTAACAAACCTGATGAAAGGAGTTACTACCACATGGAATCCAAAACAGCTCCACCCCCGCTCGACATCGATGAATCAATGTTCGAGGTCAGTGGCCTAGAACTATTCAACCGTGTCCGAGAACGGATGGGATGGACCGATCAGTACCTGAAGAAGATCAACGACGCTCAACATCCGTTGCTCAAGGACATCGATCAGATGGTCATGGCGCTGGAGATCCTGCGAGCCTCGAATAAAGAGATCACCATCGTGCCAGACTTCGACACCGACGGTATCTGCGCTGGCATGATCCTTTATGCCGGTCTCAACGAGATCGGCCTCACCACCAATCTTCATGTCCCCGACTATCACCTCGGACATGAGATCCAGCCATCGGTTATCAGCACAGTCAAGCAGCAGTTCCCCAACACGGAAGCTGTTATCACCTGTGATGCCGGAACCAACAGCCACGATGCTCTTGCCTACGCAGACAACATCGGTCTCATCACGCTTGTGACCGATCACCACGTCGAAGAAAGCAAGTCGCTTGCACATATCCTCGTCAACCCGAACAGGATCGACGAGACGTACCCCAACCGAGAGATCTGTGGGGCGCATGTGGCGTACCAAGTGGTGGAACGATACGCATCGCTCTACCACCCCGACAAGCTCTCTGCCATCACGTGGCTCAAAGTCTTCGCAGGCATCGGAACAGTGGCCGACGTGATGAGTCTTGTGTACGAGAACAGGAACCTCGTGCGCGAAGCTCTCATGTTCACCAGACTGCTCGTTCCTACCCCTGAGCCCGCACCCACCTACAAGAAGGTGAAGTCCAAGTACGAAGAGCCAGACGAGTTCGATGATGTTGACATCTCCATCGATCGAACACCCACACTACTGGCCATGCTGCGCTCGCAAAATCACCATCCGGTGTACATGCGAGCATTCGAAGGCATGTACCTGCTCCTGCAAGAGCTAGGCACAACGCACGATCGAGTCGACGAACAACTCTATGGGTTCTCAGTGGCTCCGGCATTCAACGCCACCAGGCGTGTCGACGGAGACTACCGAACAGGATTCGCAGTCTTCACGGCGAACACCGTCGACGAGCAGCAAGAAGCGGCACAGCGTCTCGTCGAGTACAACGTACAGAGGAAGAACCAGGTCCGCGAAATTCTCAACTCCATCATGGACACGGATCAGCCATGGGCACCGTACGTGTTCCCCACAGATGCACTACCCGGCATGCTGGGCCTCATTGCTCAGAACCTCATGCTCATGCACGGACACCCCGTTGCAGTCGTTCGCATCCACCCGGACGGATCATGCTCGGGTTCCATGCGGTCCCCCACATGGTTCCCCGTCATCGAGCAGCTCTCATCGTTGCAAGATCCCACAATCAGTGCGCAGGGTCACGAGTTCGCTTGTGGTGTGCGCGCACGCTCACCACAGCAGCTCTACGACGCACTGGCCACCCTTGTGCCGCAGCAGCGCGATGCTGTCATCGCACAGACAGGCGTGCTCATCCATTCGGATCCGGCAGCTCTCGTGTTGGGGACAGCCCCCGATGCGGATGCGCCGCTTGACGAGATTCGAGCGATTACGCAATACATGGACAAGGTGAAAGAGCTCGCCCCATTCGGGCACGGGTTCCCAGCCCCTCCTGTTGATGTGGTCATCAACCTGTCCATGTGCTCGATCCACACGATGGGAGACCACAAGCAGCACCTGAAGATCATCACGCCTGAAGGTGTTGCGCTGCTGTGGTGGAACCGATCGGATCTCGCACCACATCTCACTGAGAGGAAAAACAGCGTCGACGGGGCGGACATGATGTGCCGCCTCAGGGTGGCGTTGGGCCTCAACACCTTCGCAGGTCGTACCACCTTGCAAGGAATCGTCGACCATGAGGTGGAGCAACCAACACACGAAGAGCAAGAACAAGAAAGGGCATCATGATCGTCACGATAAGAAAAGCCATCTACGAGATGTGGGAGGGTACACGAGACAGCAGAGAGACCAAAACGGGTCTCGTGACCCTGACCTTCATGTCCATCCTCGCATACGCGGGGGTTATGGCACTCGCCTACACGATCGTTGGGAAACCGGTATTCGCCGTCGCCTATACCAACGCATTCGCAGCAACGTGCGTCATCTTCTGGAGACGACGTAACAGCACAGCCCCAATGATCAAGAAGCAACGTATTCCAACCATGGAATGCGTGATGGTGCCCGTTATCACCGTCGTGATGACTCTCGGCTCAACCGTTCTCGCCCTGTGGGTCAAGCAATCGTTGAATCAACCATCACCCATGCAGAAACTCAGTGAAACGACACCGGCTATCGCCATTGTCATCATGAGTCTCATCATCGCACCGATCGGTGAAGAGTCTCTCATGCGAGGATTCATCTACCCGGTCCTCAGGCGAAAGCTATCGGTGACATCAACGATCGTGGTCACGGCGCTACTCTTCGCCATGCTGCACGGCAACATCGTACAGATCGTCCTCACAATCCCACTGGGTATTGCCCTCGGGTATCTGTACGAGAGAACGCACAATCTCCTTGCGTGCATCAGCATGCACATGTTGTTCAACGCAACAGCTTTGCTGCTCCCAAGCGTCCATGTCGGCAACCTAGATGCTGTAGCGGCAGCATTGCTCGTCGTCATCACACTCGGTCTATGGATGTGCATTCCACGCATCCAAGCAAAGCGCCGAGTGAATCAGTTGATCGAAGAGCGTTGATGGAGATACATGGGGGGTGTGACGGTGGGTGGAGTACCCCCGTCACACCTCCCGGTTCGTACACGGTACGAACCGGGGATTGGAATGAAGAAACAAGTTTCTTCAAATCTTTCAAAACTAAAGCTTTCAGAAAGGAGGATCACCATGATTATCCAACGCGGTCTCATGTACGACAACAAGCAGAACATCGTCATTCCGCATCTGCCGAAGGATCTCGGTCCATGGGATCCTCCGAAGCCTGGAGAAGGTATCGAGGGTTTCGACGGCACGCCTGGTGCAATCCTGCGCCACGTGGTCTACAACCGTCTCCCCAGCGAGACGAAGCAGGATCTGCTGGACAACTGGCAGTACCGCGAAACAAAGCGCCGCATCCACGATCGACGCGGCGTGCTCATCCGTGAGCGCATCGTCTTCCTGAAGCGAGCTCGCGTCTACGCAGCGGAGTTCGTTTATGCGCTGCCAGACACGAACTCCATGGAGTTCAAGCTCTGGATGGAGCGCCAGAACCACGGCGGACTCACCCGAGGTGAGTTCCTCGCGGAGCAGAAGGCTCAACGTGAGCGACTAGCAGACCGCCACTCTCTACGGTGGGACCCCGCCAAGCACCGTGCTAAGCAGCAGGCAAAGTACCGTGCGCGTACTCGGGCAGCATGACATCACCGTAGACACACAGACTCGGGATCGTGAAAAGCGATCCTTTCGCGAAAAGAACAGGGGCCATCCTCACCGGATGGCCCCTGTTTTATCTTGCCGCGACTTCTCCCCAAAAACACGAACGGGAGCCGTCCCACCAGCTCCCGTTCGTCTCACGTTGTGCGGTCCCACATCGTCCCAGATCTTAGAGGTGCGTTCCACGAACCCGAATCAACCTGTCGACGACAGTATACACGCATCTAAGTAACATACGCAACGCCAATAATCGCAATGACAACTAGGCCGATTGTGATCTCCGACATATATTGGTAAATAATCGCACGCAACACCGAAACAGCACTGTGGCCGCGATCACTAGAGACTCGACAAAGCAAGGCTTGTAGCAGATGTTACGACAAAAACCGCTACATGCTACGACCCTGTTTTCCTTGGAATACCAAGGAAAACAACATGTGTAGCAAAAGCTGCTACAGAACCAAAAATAGCCGCTACGGCACTTTCGCGCATCATTGCAACGAAAAGTACCGCTCGTAGCAGATGTAGCAGCTTTTTCGACCCAAGTCTTCAGGTGCGCATGCGCGTATGTGCGCGTGATACACGCATCCTGAAACATAGTCAAGTAATAATCTCACGATACGGAATACATCGATTCTCAGGGTTGACAGAAACAGCTTCTCCAGGTATCACACGTGCGTGTGCGCACATGCGTGCATAGCGAGGAAAATATCTGCTACATCTGCTACAAATCAGGTTTTTCCTTGAAATACCAACGGTTATATATGTAGCAGATATTTATTAAAAGTAATTCTCATTAAGAACTTTCTCGTGTAATACCGCCGAAAAACCCTGTAGCAGATATTTTTCTACATCTGCTACATACAGAAGAAAAACTGCTACAGGCCCCTCTCACAGCATCCGCCAACCTACCCTCATGAGCAATGCGCTCCGCTGAAGAGGCTCCACATCCCCGAGAAGGCCCCCAGGCGCGTCTCTACGGCCCTGGGAGACAAAAACCGGCACTCAGATGCATTGAGGTCATTTCAGAGCCCCACAGACGCATCTAGGGCACACGAGACCCCACACTCCTGTAGTCTCTCTGGATAACGCGCTACCGCGCGTCGAGAGACAACGGAAGATGACGACCGGTAACATGGTCGTTGAACACCGTGCGCAGCTTGCGCGGTAACCCCACATGATGTACGATTCCTCTGGCGTACGAGTACTTCCCTGTATCCCACATGCGCGGCAGTCCCACCGCTCGTGCTCCTTAGAATTGAAAGAAGGTCCCACATGCTGCACTCCACTAACGCCGCATTCAACATGACGAGGATGTGGCCCCAATGACGACAAACACCACCTCTACTACCTCTGCCCCTGCTCAGAAGCAGGCAAAGCCTAGTCAGGCTATGTTGCCGCCGCGCAACCAACTGATCTCTGATGAGGTCGAGCTGTTTTTTGCCACACAGAACCAAGAAGTCCTTGATGCGAAAGGCGTTGAGTTCCAGCTACTCAACCGCATCAACAACCGGTTGATCGCAGAAAACGCGAACTATGAGCTCAAGGGCACACGAGCCTTTCAGACACTGAGCGCACTCTCACCGGCAGTGATCGCCGATTGCATGCTCCATCGCAACCGGGTCGTAAATATCATGCTCTCGGATAAGAACACAGATCCCAATTACGACGTGCTCGCCGTATACATGAACCACGGTCCAGATACCGGCATTTACGTCACTGATGAAGTCTCTATCCGAGTACTTGCCCGTGAATACAACTACTCAATTTCACCTAAAGAACTTGACCACGTGATCGACATGCTCAGGGATAATGCTCCTCGCGTCATGGTGAACACCAACCGCGATCTCGTGGCAGTTAACAACGGCATCTTTGACTATAAATCAAAGCAACTGTTGCCGTTCACACCTGAGATCGTCTTTACCGCGAAATCTGCGATCGACTACAAGGACAACCCAGTCAACCCCGTCATTCATAACGATGCAGACGGTACCGACTGGGACATCGAATCGTGGATGGATGATCTCAACGACGATCCCGAGATCGTGAACCTCCTGTGGGAGATCATGTCGGCCATCATCAGGCCAAACGTCGCTTGGGACAAGACTGCATGGCTTCTCTCCGAAGTTGGCAACAACGGTAAAGGCACGCTTCTCACGCTCATGCGTAACCTGTGCGGTGAGCGTGCGTGGACTTCTATCTCCGTTGCCGATTTCGGCAAGGATTTCCACCTTGAGCCTCTCATCAGGACCAACGCGGTCCTTGTCGATGAGAACGATGTCGGTGAATATGTCGATAAGGCGGCAAATCTCAAGGCTGTCATCACCAATGATGTCATCTTGATCAACCGCAAGAACAAGACCCCTATCGCATACCAATTCAGGGGTTTCATGGTGCAGTGCGTGAACGACACGCCTCGGTTCCGAGACAAGTCTGGCTCGCTTTACCGTCGGCAGCTCATCATTCCGTTCAACAAGAGTTTCACGGGTGCTGAGCGCAAGTACATCAAGCAAGATTACATGCACCGCACCGAGGTGTTGGAATATGTCCTCCACCGTGTACTGAGCGGCAACTTCTACGAGCTGTCTGAGCCTGCTGCCGTCAAAATGGCGCTCCATCGGTACAAGATCGAAAACGACCCCATCAGAGCGTTTGTCGAAGAGTTCCTCGATCGCATGGTCTGGGATCTGCTCCCGTGGCGATTCCTCTACGCGCTCTACCGAGCGTGGTTGGTCAAAGATCAGCCATCGAACCTGCCTTTGGGCTACAACAAGTTCGTCCAGCAGCTGACACTTGTGCTTCAAGACACGCCCGATGAGGGTAAGAACTGGATCGTCACACCAACGGCCACACGCACCAAGAACCGCATTGTTGGTGATGAACCACTGGCTGTCGAGTACGATCTCCACGATTGGATCGACATCCAACCGGCCGGAGGCTCTATGCGCAAGATAGGTATCCCTCACAACATACCGATCTCCACACGAGGACTCCTACGCGCCACTGTTGCCTCCACTACTGGATCAACAGATGACGATCAAGACGACCAAGGCAGCACTCATGCTGTGAACTAACCATTCAGACACACGACCCCTGCTCCCCCACATACAAACTGGGACGAGTCAGGGGTCGTGATCCATTTATTCAACCGTGAACACCGCAATTTCCCCAGGTGTTCAGAAAGGATCCCCAATGATTCTGGAACACACCACCCACGCTGGATACATTCGTCAAGACGATGTGTATACAGATCCCAACGGCGTCAACTACACCGTCTACCAGGACACTGACGCCGACGATCCCAGGTCGTGGCTCACACACGAAGAAGCGGCTCTGATTGTCATCAACGCCGATCGCAACACGCGAACCGACGACATCAATGACTACAATGACAACCCGGTCATCAACGATCTTCTTCAAGTCATGGAGAAACATGACATCGATGATCCAAGCGGCATCTCGTCCGAGTGGTTGGAGGGATGGATCCATAACACCAAACCCGATCATCCCTCATATGACATCGAGATGATGACAGTTCACACCAGCCAATCCAGCTGGTTCACTGTCATCGCAGCAGTCAAGGAGGGTTACGGTTCAGCTCGTAGCCACATCGACACCTTTGCCGCATGGGCGCGTGGTGACGTGTGGGTCGTATCGCCCGATCACCCCGATTACGACACACTGTGCGGCATCTACGCCGATGATCCCGAAAGTGCCGCCAAGCACTACATCGAGAACTACATCCCGTATGAGCCACCTCAGCTAGAGACGCTCTTCTGAACGACATATCACAACGAAAGGGGGTAGCTCATATGAAGCGAACCACCTATAAAAAGGCTCGCTTTGTCTTTTGGGACATCGAGTCACTGACAAATGTATTCACCGTCGCTTTCTTCGACCGAGAAACCCGCGCTCTCAACGTGTTCTATCTTGTCGACGTGGGCACTCCCGTCGGTGATGCACTGCGTCAACACGACCTGGACCACCACACGGTGCTCATGGCTATCCTCAAGCGCAATCCGGCATGGGCTCGCCTGTGGAAGCCAGACGAAAACCCCATCCTACGGTTGCATAACCTAAGTACGTGGCAAGCCAACCACACTCTGGCTCACATCATTGGACTCAGCGATGCGTCTTCTGTGAACGACCCACGTTCCCAGAGCACGTACCTGCGAGAGTATCGACCTGTGTGCGACACAGATCCGAACTACGATCCTGAGACTCATCCGTTCGTGTGTGGCTACAACTCCGCCAACTACGATACGACCCTCATGGCCATCTATCTCGCAAGCGTCATGGAAAGCATTCAAGAGCCTATTCGTCAGGCTCGTGAACGCGCCATGCTTGCCTCGACAGACAATGAGAAACGTCGTATCTACGAAGAGATGATGGACACGTGCAAGCTTGCGTTCCAGCGCACCACGCCTGTCACTGCCGCTGAGATCCGTCGACACAACGACGCGCTCTTCACGGATGAATACATCCGCCAGATGCCGTCGTACCTCACCTCTTCTGCTGTTGCTAACGGTAAGGGCTGGGACGGAACCGCCAACAAGGTCAGGCGGGCCATGCTGCATTCAGGCCGACACCTCGACATCGCACGCTTCAATGAGAAGCAGCAACGTGTGGGCCTCAAGCGCCTACTCGGCATGCTGGGTTATCAGATCCTCGAATCTGATCGATTGAAGCATGACTCGATCATCGAGACAATCGATGACCTCGTTGAGCTCATCGCTTACAACGTGAGCGATGTCGTCAACCTGGCATATCTGGCTGATCACCCAACGTACTCAGGTGGTTTCGACCTCAAGCATGCGCTCATGGTCGACTACCCTGAGACTGTCTATCAGGCTGTCGACGGTTCCAAGTCAAAGCCAGACTGTCGACCTAACCGCGTTCGGCGCGATCGCCTCACGCCTGACTCCACCTCAGCCAAGTTCGTTGCGCGCGTTCTCGCGCCCTACGAGAGGCTGAAGGACATCAAAACGGTGTCGTTCATGTATCCATCCAAGCAGCGTGCCCAGGAACTGGGCATCGAGCAATTCGACGTTCTCGAACTGGCCAAGAGCTTCTTCTACGAGAACATCGAAGACAACCGCGCTCGCGCTGCTTTCAATGAGGTGTATGAATACTACGCGAGCATCCGAGGCAAGAACTTCAACGGGTCTAAGGCATACGCGGAAGATTACAGTCTGGATCCAGACTGCAACAACGTCGATAACGACGGCGTGATCAGCGCTTACCGGCTCAATGAGATCCCCAAGCGGGCCACCAACGTTCCCTACTTCCGAACAGACGGGACACCAACGTCGTGCTTCGCGACGTTCTCAACCGGTGGCATCCATGGTGCCGAAGCGAACATGATCCTCTTCCAGGATCACAACGCTGAAGCAAATGCTCTTCGAGATCTCATTGACGCAGTCATCGATACTCTCCAGGTTCGGGATCTACCTGAACCAGAGCAAGCCATGGCCATCCGCAAGAGTATCCGAGTCACCCTGCCAAACAGTCAGGTCATCCCCTGGCAACAGGTCTTGATGAGCAAGTCGTCGCCCAAGCCGGAGCGAGGTGCGTTCTTCAAACCGGTACGCAACAAGGAGCTCTTCGTCAAGCGTGGCGACGGGTCGACCAAGCTTGATCCCAAGTATGCGATGACATCGGTTGCAAAGGCCGTCCACGAGGACTTCTCGTCGTACTACCCTTTGCTGCTCACCAACCTCTCCGCGTTCTACAACGAAGCGTTGGGTGAGGACCGCTACGGCAAGCTCTACCTCGACAAAGAACGATTCGGTCAGCTGATGAAGGATCCCTCCATCACAGCTGATGAGCGAGACATGTTCGTCTCCAAACGAAGCGGTGTCAAGCTGCTGCTCAACAGCGCTTCGGGTGCAGGTGACACTGAGTTCGAAGGTTCGCCCATCCGTATGAACAACATGATCATCTCCATGCGATTGATCGGTCAGTTGTTCTCCTGGATGATCGGACAGGCTCAGACTCTTGAGGGTGCTCGCATCATCTCGACAAATACGGACGGTCTGTACTCAGCAGACATCGACCTAGAGACAAACAACAGGGTGCTCGATGAGCAATCTGAACGCATCCATGTCTTGATCGAGCCGGAAGAGCTGCTCCTTGTGTCCAAGGACTCGAACAATCGTATCGAGTTGGCTGTACCACCTGCGTATGCAGACGGTACCGCTAAGCCGCAGGATGCAAAGATTCTCAGTGCATCAGGCTCATCTCTGGCATGTTGGCGCAAGCCATCACCCACGAACTCGTTGGCGCACCCCGCTGCTCTCGATCGAGCAATGGCGGTGTATCTACGAGCTATCGCGGTGACGAACCCAGAGCTGATCAACAAGCCAGTTGAGCTCGACACTGCGCGTGACATCATGACCGCGATCGCACACCAGGATGACAGCGTCGAAGCGTTGCTTCTCTTCCAGAACGTGATCGCAGCATCCCCTGGTATGCTCACCTTCCACTACGCGGCTGATCCTATCCCGGTTGATCAGGAGGATTCTCCTGAGCTGGCAGCTCGCAACCCGCGAGCACTCCAGCACTACAACAGGGTGTTCGTTGTCAAGCCGGGCACCAAGGGTGCGGTCTCTTTGCGCGCAGCAGGTGCATGGAAAGTTAACGCCACAGTGGCCCAGTCTCGCAAGAAGCGCGGCGACGCCCCTGTGGTGCGCACTGACGCAACCGCCAATGCGATCATGATCGCTAACGGCTATGCACCGGATGCGATGACGGCACACCAGCACAGCATCCAGCAGGCTCCGGTTGATCAGGATATTTCTATCCGCAAGATCACCGGTATCGAACCTACCTGGCACATGATGGTGCTCAATGAGGATCTCATGTGTCTGAGCGAGGATCAGCGCCGCGCTCTCATCGAGCAACTGGATCTGGATACCTATGCCCAGATGTTCTGTGATGCGTATGAGTCAAATTGGATGAATACGATCCCAGAACAAGAGTGACACCAGAAAAACAACAGAAGGGAGTACAACGATGCCCAAGCAAGTACGTGTCCGAGGACACACCCTCATCGCTGAGGGGAAGCCGTTCACCAAGTGGGGTGATCGAATCTTCCCCGAAGTGGGACCGGATGACCAGACCAACGTCAAGGGTCGTGCCAAGTGTTCATGCGGAATCATGTCTGACCCCCCTCACGTCAGACAGAGCCCGTATCCGTTGGCACGCTGCCCATAAGCAGGAGGTCATCGCTAATGGGTCGCCCTGAACACTACGTTGAAGGCTACCTTGTCGATGAATGTCGACGCCGGGGGTGGTGGACTGCAAAGTTCACCTCCCCCGGTATGCGGGGTGTCCCTGATCAGATCATTGTCACCCCGGCCACCACCTGTTTTGTTGAAACGAAGAGCGACAACGGCTCGCTACGACGCCAACAGATCCGAGTCATAACGCATATGCGCCGTAGTGGTGCACGTGTGTACACGGCCTATTCTCGACAAGAGGTCGACAACATTATCAACGAGCTGCTAGAGCTCAATAACCAACCAACGTAAGAACAACGTAAGGAGATACAACCTATGACCGACAACATTACTATCGATCGAGAGTTGCTTGACGCGACCATGGACCACGATGTCATCGTGTTTACCAAGTCCAGGTGCGTCCAGTGCGATCAGACTAAGCGACTACTACGCAAGAACAGCATCAAGTTCCATGAGATGAACCTTGAAAACGAAGAGATCCGTTTGACGGATCAACGCTACAAGACTGCGTATGAGTTCGTCACTCAGACGCTCGGCGCACAGGCTGCACCCGTCGTTCTCGTCAAGAACCATCGATTGATGAACGACATCAAGGCATCCATCTACATGGACGCATCATTCTGGACTGGATTCCGACCAGATTTCATCAAGGCCATCAAGCCTGATACCCAGGACTAACAAACGACAGAGCGAGAAAGAAAGAGGGTGGTCGCCATGGTGTACTACGAACCATGCGTCACACAAACTGATAAGGATCATATAGCGCACAGGCTATCCAAGTACATCATGGACATCCGCCATGATCACGAGCTGTACAGGCATCTACATTGTTACTGGCCTGATGATCCGATCGGACCTAACAACTGCTCTTTCGATGTCATCACTGCACCGGGATCCATCACCATCTACGGTGATTGGATGCGAGCATTCACGCTTCGTCGTTATGGCGATCAGGATATGCTGCTTGACTTCTGCGATACAAAGGAACTTGCCATTGGCTATTGGGCTGAAAAGCTCGATATGAACGAGCATGCAAAGAACTCGGCCATTATGGCTATCGACACCGATGCTTTCTTCGAAGACGTTGAAGAATCACTCACGCAATGGCTTATCGAAGAAGGGTTTTCACCTGACGAAGTAGATCCGCTCATGAATGGCATTCGTGAAGATGTGTCATTCGATGAATCAAACCACCCCTTTGCTCAATTGCTCGATCTCTCCATCGATCATCCAAGTGAGCTACCGGACCCGAATCCTGAAGACGCAAGTAACATCTTCGATTCAGCATATATTCCGGGTGAGCACTACACACTTGAATGGGTCAGGACGTGCATGGCCCTTCAATGGGCTGCGCAGACTTATATGGCTGCACAATCCTACAAGAAACAAAAGCAAACAAGGCGATACCTAGCAACACAAAGGCATATGACCCTATGTGAACATCCACCATTGGTCAAGCCTCCCGTAGTAGGCATCTAAAACGAACCAAGAACCAAGCAACGACAGAAAGGAGGGTCTCATATGGGATTCCCTGTGCTGATGGACCAGCAAGCAGCCGCTTCCCAGTTCATCCAGACGAGACCCTATGCGGGCGTCTTCCTGGATATGTCGGGTGGCAAGTCCTTAGCAACGCTCCATGCGTTGTCCAAGATCCAACCAGCAGGACATGTGCTGATCATTGCGCCGATCAAGATCGCCAGGCTCTCATGGATCTCTGAGATTGAGAAGTGGGGTATCAACGTTCGTGCGCGATCGCTGATCGTCGACGAAAAAGATCGTAAGCTCTCTCGCGAGCAACGACTCAGTCGTTACGAGGAACTTCTTGATCCGTCGACACCCCCGACGCTCTGGTTCATCAACCAGGAGCTCATCTACGATCTCGTCACGTGGCTACCACCCCTCGATCCACACGATCGTAAGAAGATACCGACACCCGTGTGGCCCTTCCCAACCGTCATCATTGACGAATCCCAGGGATTCAAATCAGCATCTTCTCAGCGATTCAAGGCTGTCAAAGCTGTACGCAGCCAGATCTCACGTATGGTGCTCCTATCGGGCACACCAGCGCCCAACAGCCTGGAAGACCTGTGGTCGCAGGTTTATCTGCTCGACATGGGCCAAGCACTTGGACCAACTATGACCCAGTACCGTATGACGTACTTCGAATCGAAAGTCCGTCTCGCCAACGGTACACAGGTCAACTGGCAACCTCGCCCTGGTGCGAAAGAAGCAATCTACCAGCGTATCAACCACCTAGTGATGAGCGCTCCAACGGTTGCTCGCAAGCCGATCCCGGACATGACGTTCCACAACATCATGGTCGACATGAGCAACAACTCGCGTCAGGCGTACCGAACCTTGGCCAACACCTTGGTCCTCGACATCGCACAGGCAAACGGCATCGATCCACAGACTGACCGAACACTGAGCTCTGTGTCTGCAACCAACAAGGCGGTGCTACGCACCAAGCTTGTGCAGCTCGCTTCGGGAACTATCTACCTCGATGACACCGAGGACGTAGAGACTGAAGAAGAGCTCCAACAGTTCGGTGTACATCTCGATGTCTCGATGCTCCCTGTTGCATCACGGTCTCTGACTGCACCCAACGGGAGGCAGTACGCGATCGTACACAACGCGAAGGTGACAGCTCTGCTGCATCTTCTACGGCAGCAAGACAGCCCTGTTCTCATCGCGTACTACTTCACGTGTGATCGTGACATCATCACGAACTACCTCATGTTCCACGGCTATGACGTGAAAATCTTTGACGGCACTCGCGCCATGTACGAAGCATGGAATCGCGGTGAGATCGAAGTGATGCTCATCCACCCAGCATCTGCTGGGCATGGGCTCAACCTGCAAGACGGTGGCCACACCCTCGTGTGGTACACACTTCCAGCGTCCCTAGAGCACTACATGCAGACGAACAAACGCCTGCACCGTGTGGGCCAGCAACATCCAGTGAACGTCTATCAGATCCTCACACGAGGCACGATCGACGAAAAGCTGCCCGCTGCTCTGGAAAAGAAGGAACACTTGCAGCAATCACTCATCGATGCTGTCGAGAAAACCGTCGAAGACATCATGACGTGATGACGTAGCGCCATCACATTCTCGTAACGGCCTGGATACATGACTGCATCATGCACATCATGCTTATCTGGGCCGTTACGCCTCCATATCAACCAAACGACCACAGAGAAGAGGTGACCATCGTGAGGCAACCTTTGGCCGTCAGAGTTCGACCAACATCGATCGATGACGTGATCGGCCAGGACGCGGCGCTGGGTAAAAACGGCGAAGGATCCATCATTCGCCACATGCTCGATGCATCCGCGCCACCTATCAGCGTCATCATGCACGCCCCTCCAGCGAGCGGAAAGACAACGATCGCTCGCATCATGGCCGATACAGCTGGGATTCACTTCGTTGAATTGTCAGCAACATCAGCCAAGGTATCAGACGTTCGAAAGGTTCTCACCGACGCGCAGCATCATCTGGACACAGACGGCACACCGACGATCGTCTTCATCGACGAGATCCATCGGTTCTCCAAGTCGCAACAAGACGTGCTGCTCCCTGGTGTCGAACACGGCGTTATCCGCCTTGTTGGCGCAACAACGGAGAACCCTAGCTTCTCTGTCAACAGCGCGCTTCTATCCAGGTGCGTTGTCGTCACGCTGTCGACGCTTACTGATGACAACATCTACAAGATCCTCCAGCGAGCGCTTCATCATCCAGATGGGCTGGGCCATGATCCGCAGGACACATCCATCCCCGATGACGTTCTTCGTACCATTGCGATGAATGCATCGGGCGATGCCCGGCAAGCGCTCACACTCTTGGAGACTCTCGATGCCGTGCGTGGCAATCAACCAGCCACGATCGACATGCTGACATCTCTTGCGCCACACGCTATCCAGCGTTACGACCGCGATGGGGACCAGCACTACAACATCGTCTCCGCTTTCATCAAATCCATGAGGGGCTCCGATCCCGATGCAACGCTGTACTGGTTGGCCAGACTCATCGAGGGTGGTGAAGACCCCAGATTCATCGCGAGACGAATCGTCATTCACGCAGCCGAGGACGTGGGCCTTGCAGACCCATCTGTGCTACCCCTAGCTGTCGCTGCGCAGCAGTGCGTTGCACTCATCGGACTACCAGAAGCTCGCATCCCGCTGGCTGAAGCTGCACTTGCAATTGCCACGGCCCCTAAGTCGAACGCTACATACCAGGCGATCGATCGAGCGATCGAGCTGGTAAGAGCCACGGGCTCATTGCCTGTGCCTAAGCATCTGGCCGACGCTCACTACCAAGACGCCAAGAAGCTATACGGCAACGGTGTGGGGTACAAGTATCCCCACGACTACCCGCACCATGTCGTGGCACAGACGTACCTCCCTGATGATCTTGATCAACCAGACGCTACGATCTTCCGTCTCGACGGTGATGGTATCGGCCATGAAACAGTCATCGCTCGTCGACTGCAAGCAATCGACAGTCTCACCCAGATTGATACTCATGAGGGTGCATAAAACTAACACCCAGCCGTATGGCTGGGCGTTAGTAAGTGGGCAGTGACAATCTCATCAAGACGATGGGATCACCAGGGCCGAATCCTTGTAGATGCAATTGACATCGATGAGGCTATTAGCCTGGGCGATCTTGTCGACACTCACGCCTGTTGCCGCCGAGATGCTCGACAACGTATCTCCCGGCTGCACAATGTAAACGCTGGCATCCCTGCCATCGTTGACATTGCTACCATCGACAGGCTGAACCGCCGGGGGAACCGGATCTTTCTCATCCCCTGGCGTTTCAGACGGATTCTGAGTGTCCACCGGTTTCACCGGTGGTACACCCGATTGTTGATTCTCGGAGACGCTACCGCGTCCCGAGGGTGATTGAGAAGAAACTTGATGGTCAGATTGAGCAAGTGTTGCTGGTCGGTTGTACCCAATGTGGGACCACGCAGCCAGCAAAGCAGCCAAGATCACCATGGCGACAACGCCCAATGCGACGAATACCGCATTGGGGTTCTTCACTGAAGAAACACTCTTCTTATCCTCTCCCATGACACCCTCCTTTCTGATGTTACGTGTACGTGAGATTCTCTCACAAACAATCATACACGCATACGCCAGGAAAGGATGGATTATACTGGTGTAGCAGGATAATCCAATCCGCATACATAACACGAAGGAGACCAAAACATGGCTACTCACCAAATTACCGCATCGCAGATCCGCCCTGGTTCTACGATCATCCTCCGAGGCAAGATCGAATACGCCCGTGTGCGCAGTCTCATGGGACCTGAAGACATCGACAAGCTCAACGAGACCCGTCGCGCTAATCGCAAGCCCGGTGCACCGTTCTACCCGCTGGACCGCAACAAGCCGCTCACGCGACTCTCGCTATCCAACGTTGAAGTCGTCTTCAAGAGTCCCGATGGCAAGCCTGATCTGGAAGAGTACTACGTCTATGAGCGTTTGTTCCAGACTCCCGATAAGCCCGAACTAGGCAATCGTTGGAGCATTGACAACAAGGGGAACCGCTTGCCGGTTCTTCTCAAGGTTGTCGACGGCAAGGCTGTGCAGATTACAGACAATGAGATCCCTGCGTCGACCATGTCGATGCCAACGGAGCCAGCACGAGATCAGCTCGTCACCGTTGTTCTCAACGTCTACTCGTCCGGTATGAACGCCAACAACGGCATCGGCCTTCAGACCATCATCTTCGATGGCGAGCCCGAGTGGTTCTCCGGTGGCAATTCTGCTGTCAACAACAACGCACTCGCGGCTCTCGGCATCACGCTGAGCGGCCCGATCGTCGCTCAGGAAGGCGTTGTCATGAACGAGCCTGCTCAGCAGGTTGCCGCGCCCGTCGCCGCTCCTGTGGCTCCAGCTGTTGCTCAGCCTGTCGCACCGGTTCAGGCACCTGTCGCCCCTGCGGTTCCGGTTGTTCCCGCCGTTCAGCAGGCTGCGCCTCAGAACACGGTGGTCGACGCAACTTCGGGGCTGGCAATGCCTGCCCCGGTGACCCAGGCTGTCGCGCCCGTTGCGCCCGCTGTTCCTGTGGTTCCAGCTGTTGCTCCGGCTACGCCTAACCCGCAGGCCGCACAGCTTCTCAACGCTGTCGCGCAGCAGCAGGCTCCCGTTCAGGCCGACCCCGCGTCTGCCTTCGGCGTGACCCCTGAGGCCCAGCCTCAGCCGGTTGCTCCTGAGGCTTCTGTCGATTCCCCTTGGGCTATCTGACAGAAGCTCATAGAGTCAACGACACATGATTGAGACGGATGCTGCTTCCACACTGCGCCACGCAGTAATAGCAGCATCCGTCTCATCGTTCCTCCCACTCCACTTCTTGATCAGTACAATATGTCGACACGAAAGGGCTCTACTCATGACCGTGTCTTCAGACACATTCAACCCCCGTACTGCGTTCCCCTCGTTCTATAACAACGAGATCATCACGCATGTGCTTGGCCCTCGTGCCATCTGGACAGTGTCGGATCCAACCTCGAAGATGCCGATCGACATCAAGCATCTGCTCACCGGTTGCTCCGAACAGTGCTCGCACCCAGGCCCTGTGCGCGGCGCATGGGCACGCGATGAACGCGTGCTCATCACTCTCGATGAGCTAACCGCAGGGCTCCCCACCGCCGCCAACTGCGCCATGTTCGTCGACGCACCCTCGCAAGGATGCGTCGTTCTCGACATCGAGAAGACATGCCCCGCCGACGTACGAGACAGCCTTCTTACGATCGGCGCTCTGTACGCTGAAACATCTTTGTCCGGCAAGGGCTATCACTTGCTTCTCCCCTTGCCCCCATCGTTCAATGAACTGACTGTTGCAGCGAGCAAGGCAGTTCTCAAAGGTCCGCACGGGTGGTGGGAGATCTTGCAGTCTAACCACTTCGTCACATACACGCGCAACCCCACCCCGATGCCTGTCTCAACAACTGTCGATCAGGATCTCTGGGACCAAGTGTGGCGATCCGTCGCAGAAGATGCAAACAACGCACCAGTCGTCACACACGACAGTATCAACACCGATAAGCGACCAGAACACGATTGGTATGAACCGGTTCTCCGTACTCTCATTGCTCGTTCGCGCTTTTTTGGTCGCACACTTGACAACTTCGAGCATGATCATTCTCGTTACGAATGGGCATACGCCCAATACGTTTACAACAACTTGCTTCAGTTGCGTGTAAGCCCACACGAGATCAGTCTGCCATCCGGTGACAGCGTCCCCATGAACACCATCGTCGTCGACAGTGAGGCCATGTCATGGCTGATCTACGAGACGCTTGATCATTACCTAGAACATCGTGCGAAACACGATGAGACCCGCAGTGATATGCCGCTGTTGCTCAATCTCGCAACGCGCGTTGTTGTAGCGCGAGAAGCAACTGAATAATCCCAGCTAAATCCACGAAAAGAGGTGCAACATGTTGCTTTCCAAACGAAAGAACAAACGGTACATCATTGTCATTGACCAGTACGATGAAAACCTCGGTAGGTACATCCCAAAGAATCACATCATCGAAGCGCCGACGTTGGTCGAAGCCATCATCAATTGTGACCATTTCCGACAAACAAGCACAGCAAATCGCCCCTCGCAACTGCTCTCTGTGCGCGAAGCCCAGGTGTACCCAAAGAGTTTCATGGATGCCGATCAGCACAACATGATTAACGTGCTCAAGGAACTCGCGCACAACCATCCTGACATTGTAGAAAGCATCGATGAATTCGCTGAGACGTTCCAATCTTACGTTGATAGTCTCAATCTCAAGGATTGCATCCGAGATACCATCAACCTCCTGAACACCATTCCTGGGATCGATGACATCGACTGTTCGCTGTCCGACGACTGCGACTACGTGATGATCGAGCATTGCTCTCGGTCCCTTGGGGATCTCTATCTGTCCCATGGGACAGATACGCGGCATCTGACCTACGACCGAAACGCTAAGGGTCTTGACGGTCTCGCTGCACTCATCTGCGGCATCAGAGATATGCTGCACCCGATCATCTAAACCCACACAGAAAGAGACTTATAACAATGGGCCATCTACCATTCACTTCAGATCCTTCCATTCCGCGTCACACCGCTATCGTTACAGTCGCAACCGAGGATATGGACGATGCTGCACAGGTACTAGCCGAGCGCTTGTGTTACGACGAAGATTATGGATTCCCATACGAAGTTGGCTTTGACGATTTGCAACCAGAAGAGTCAACAAGAGGCATCATCATCGATGCCTCCGTCGTTCGAGAAAAACTCGACTCATTCATGGAAATACACTCTATCGATGGCAATGATCCATTCGACAAACCCATGGTTGACGCGTACAACCGTATCAAGTCGATGAACAAGGGCGATCTTAATGCTCTCATCTCATCGACTGATGATAAGGAAGTGTGGGAACTCTTCAACGAACTATGCGACAAAGTTCTCGACTATGTTGTCAGCGCGGTTATCAACACAGATAACGCAGACTGAAAACAGCAGGCTCTGGGACTACACCCAGAGCCTGCTGCGCATCACCACGTGTACCATGTTGCAACGACAGCCCCAATAACGAGCACTGCAACATACACATACTCCAACCACGGAACACCTGCGTGATACCTCAGGCGATCTCCCATAACGCTTCGCCTGCGAGTCGACACAACGATTCGAGTGTCACCCTTCTCGATCACATCCCACGTAGACGGCATGAGCGGGTAGTACCACACCCACCCAGCCATACTCAGGGCATCGAGCAGAACATGGGTCACCATACCCGCAAGCAGCCACACAAGCACAGGTGCCACCGTTGCGGCAAGAGCTCCCACTCCGAGCAGTACCCATAGCGTGTGTGTCCATCCTCTGTGAGCGATAGGTGATGTAGCTTGTTCACTTGCACTCTGACGACGCCATATTGACCCCCATGGCATGAAACGCCCCATCAACGAGTGCGGCAGATCAGCATCAGCCAGCAAAGTGCCAACAATAAACAGCGGCACGCCGATTGCTACGCTGATGTACCAGTACTCATCATCGCTCACAAACAGATGGTGAATCCACGTGCTCCATGATGCAATGGATCCACCAAGCGCATCCAGGCCGTCAGATACCCACGATCGAACAGAGTCGATAACCCCGTAGCTATCCTCTATCGACTCTGTATCCATCAACGGTATCACCTGGGAACGATCGGCACTCTCGCCCATCAAGATAGCAGCACGCCCGATACCAAGCATCGCCAACCCGGCAACAATATGATGCGAACCCCGCATAACTCTCTCACCTCTCCTATATATGTTCGACAGTATGTATCCATTCTACTGGAACACCAAGGTTTTCGGGAGAGTTATGGACGGTCGTACAAAGTACGACCCGAGACAAGAAATAGAGAGTCAGACCGCCTCACGGCGCGGTCTGACTCCATGACTTTATTCAACCAATTTTATTCAGGAGGAAATATGCTCTTCAACGAACTGCTTGTCACCACCACGGTCAAGCTACTGGACGCCAACCGCGTCCCAGCCCTCATGGGCGAGCCGGGCATCGGCAAGTCCTCGTTCGTCGAGGACGTGGCCCGACGCACCAACACCCGGTGCTTTACCTTGCCCTGCAACCTGTTGGCCGATAAAGCTGACCTAACGGGCGCACGCCTTGTTCTGGACGAGAAGACGGGAGTGTGGTCTCAGAAGTTCTTCCCGCATTCGGTTATTTCCCAGGCGATCAATTACGCCAAGGAGAACCCGAATGAGCAGCCGATTCTCTTTCTCGATGAGATTAACCGAACCACGTCTGACGTGACTTCGGGTACTCTCACGCTTGTCACGCTGCGTCGCATCGGTGACGAAGACTTGCCCAAGAACCTGCGCATCATTGTCGCAGGTAACGACAAGGGTAACGTCACTGCTCTGGATGATGCATCTGTTTCGCGTTTCACCATCATCAATGTCGCGCCTGATGCGTCGACGCTTATCGAGGTTCTTGGTCAGAACCTCCACCCGTGGGTGAAGACTGTGCTCGAAAAGCACCCTGAGACGGTGTTCGTCAAGAACACCAACGAGCAGGCTGTCGCAGATGGTCAAGACGACGATGATGACGACAACGCCACGGTGTCCGTCTTCGACCTTTTCGACGGAACCGAAGAGATCCGACCGTTCGCTACCCCGCGTACGATCGACGGCGTCTCTCAGTACCTGGGCGTCCTGTCGTTCGAAGAGGTTGCCAGTCTCATGGCTACTCCGTCGACGACCCGAGACGGTCGACATGTCTCCTATCTTCAGGAGGTCATCGAAGGTATGACCGGCAACACCTCGTTCACCACCTTGCTGATGGGCGTCATCAGCGATGAGCTCAGCAAGGGCAGTACTGGTAACAACAACGCTCAACGGGTTGTCAAGCCTCGCATCTATAGCGAGCTCAAGAAGGCCGCGACGAACAGCATTGATGCCGTCAACCAGGTTGTTGCAACCATGACCGACAACGACGCATCCGGTTGCCTCGTGTTCGCTATGTACGAGCGCGAAGACAACCATGTGATCATCCAGGCGTTGAATGCACGACTCGACAAGCTCGAACAGAGCCATATCAACGATCTCATTGTCTTGTGGTCGAGTGGCGCACTCTATAAGAAGAACTGCGAAACTCTCATGCATCTCAGCGATGGCGTCGCGCTCAAGATCAACACGGTCATCGCAGCCATGGGCATCGACTGAGTTCACAAGCATCGTGTCCGGCGTAGCGCTTCATTCTCCTTCGGCTACGCCGGACACGACCACATATAGCTTTATCCCCCGTTTTCAAGAAAGGGGCACCGATGGCTTCTCCATCCATTACCCTAACCGGGCAAAAGCCCAATCATATCGACCAGTATGTTCCTATCGCCCCTTTCACGGGTGATTGCGAACCCCTCGTCACGCTCGACACGATGATCACGCAGACCGTCTTCGAGCCGCTTACCCCAGGCGGTAATGTCGATCTGACGATCGACGGACGCGATGTTGACTCTGATGGAGTCAACGATCTGCTCCTTCGCGCCGTTGGCGAGGTTCTCGACGCAGACGCGCAGGCCACCATGCGCGCGATCTTCGAACAGTCCCTTGTTCGATGGATTCCGTCCGCATCATCGCCTGTCGACGAAGTGTTCATCACCCAAGCAGCAGCGCGTTGTAAGCTGCCTGATCCCAGCAAGGCTCTGTACACCACGCAGAGCGACGTGATGCCTACGGCCAAGGATGTTCTTGCTGGCAATGCCGGTACGGATCTCCTGCTGGTGTCTTTGGGATGGACTTTCCACCCGCACACTGTCGGCTTCTGGTTCCGTACGGATGCAGAATTCGACAGCTTCAAGACGTGGCTACGCGGCGAACTCGCCAAGATCTCATCGAACATCACCCCGGCTGATAACCGGATGTTCCAGCAGTTTGACAAGATCGACCTCAGCGGCCTCACTGAGTCTCTCATTCTGCGAGCAAATGATTCACAGGCTCTCAACGAGTACTCATTCGCACGTATCCTCATGTGGGCTCTCAGTACGTGGACCCACATGCAGCAGCCAAGCCAGCCTGGTGCGCCTGAAACGTGCGGCATGCTGCCCTTCAGCATCGCTGAGTTGGCACTGCCTCGTACGTTGGTCCTCATCAATGTCGAGGCTCATGCCAGGGCGTCGATGCGCAAGATCAACGCTGAGTGGGATCTCATCATGAAGTCCCTCCACAACCCGGTCAAACTTGTCACGCCCGGTCAGCTCAGCAAGCTCACTGCGCTCGCTCGCGCCCAGCAAAAGGCGTCCGCGCAAGCTGCCAACAGCTTGTCCAACGCACAGCACCAAGCGGGCCGTAGCGGTCGCGTTGTGTTCCGCAAGCGACCCACACGACCGGTTGACATTTACAAGTCGGTCATGCGTGTCCTCACGCGCATGTCTAAGGTCAACCAGTCGCTCAATTCCATCAGGAATGTCAGCACGAGCTTTGTTCGAGCGAACAGGCGTCAGCCTAACGATCCGAACAAGCCAGGCAAGATTGTGTCTCGCAAGTATATGCCGGACATCCACATCTACCTGGATACCTCCGGGTCTATCTCCACCGAGAACTACGAGGATACGATCAAGATGCTCATTCAGTTTGCCAAGCGAATGGGCGTGGATCTGTACTTCACGAGTTTCTCGCACGTCATGTCAACGCCTGTGCGTCTTCGTATCAAGGACCGTTCCATCACCCAGGTGTGGAAGCAGTTTGCTGCCGTGCCTAAGGTGAGCGGTGGTACGAACTATGAGCAGATCTACAAGCTCATTAACGAGAATCCTCCGTTCAAGCGTCGACTTAACCTGGTGATCACCGACTTCGAATGGTGGCCTGGCTCGTACCACATCGACGTGCCTGAGAATCTGTACTATGTGCCGATCTCTGTCCCGGATAACTGGTACGAATCTTTGCGCCAAAGCGCTATAGATTTCACTCACCACATGAAGACGATCGATCCCACCACGGGCTCTCGTATCCTCGGCATGACCAAGTGACACTGCGCCCTCTCTCCCCTCTTTTAGCCATCTACTGGTGAAAAAGAGAGGGAGGGAGGGTCCACAAACTATTCATTCAATTCCCATTTATTCAAAAAAGGAGGCACGCCTATGGGCCTGTCCAACTTCACGCCCGGTAACGATGACGACAGCACCAACAACCCAACCGGATCAGGCGTTGGCTCTGGTGCACCCAACATCGTCAGCGTTGGCCCGTCTGCGCCATCGCACAATCACACCATTACCGGTGGCTCCGAGATTGATGACATGCTCATCAACTACAACGAAGAACACAAGAAGTCCTCTCCGGCGCTCTTCCGTGACGAGATCGTCACTCAGACGATGAGCATCATTTCGTCGTCGCGTAAGCCGAACGCGCTTCTTGTTGGTCCAGCAGGTGTTGGCAAAACCGCCATCGTCGAAGAGATTGCCAGGCGCATCGCCAACCAGGAGGCATCCGTGCCTCCGCAGCTCAAAAACACCACCATCTATGAGCTGCCGATCGCTACGCTTGTCGCTGGCGCTGGCATCGTCGGTGAGCTAGAGAACCGCATCACCGACATTATCAAGTTCGCTCAGGATTCAGATAATGACGCACTGCTCTTCATTGATGAGATCCACATCATTGCTGATGACAGCAATCCCACCTACAGCAAGATTGCACAAATCCTCAAGCCTGCGTTGGCCCGAGGATACCTACGTGTCATCGCAGCAACGACGATGGGTGAGGCAAAGCGCCTCGACGATGATCCGGCATTCAAGCGTCGCTTCTCGTCTGTCATCGTCGATGAACTTAACCGAGAACAAACCCGTTCGATTCTCGATATCGTTCTACCTGGCATGCTCACGCATTACCAGAACAAGGTAAGTGTGACATCCGATGTCCTCGATGACATCGTTGCCACCGCCGATCGACTGATGAGCACCGGACATCGTCCCGATACGGCAATCACGTTGCTCGATCGGGCACTGAGCCACAGCGTGATCAGCCATCACGCTGCAATTCAGGAAGCGCTTGCCTCTGGCAACACATCGTATGCACAGATGCTTCAGCAGATCGTTCAGATCCCGCTGACCTCCAAGCGTCTCAACACGATCGCCATGCTGCTTGTGACCGGCCAGTCACAGCCGCCGCAGCTTGATGTCGAGACTCTGGAAAAGGAACTCTCTCGACTGAAGGGCCAGGAAGACGTGCTTCCGCGTCTCGTTGATGCACTGCGTCGCCGCGAGCTGAACATCTTCCCTCAGACGCGACCAACGTCGTGGCTTTTCGCTGGAGCATCCGGCGTGGGCAAGTCCGAGACTGCCAAGATCATCTCCCAGATGGTCACGGGACAGGAACCCATCCTGCTCAACATGGCAGAGTTCCACGATGCGCACACGATCAATCGGATCATCGGTTCTCCCTCTGGCTATGTTGGGTCTGAGAGTGCACGAGAACGACCGTTCGATACCTTGGCATCGAACCCCTATCGAGTCATCGTTCTAGATGAGTTCGAGAAGGCTCACATGTCGGTACAGCGACTGTTCCTCTCCGCACTCGATACTGGCGAAATCCAGATGGCCAACGGCCCCGCCGTAGATATGTCTCGTTGCATCGTCATCGCAACAACCAACGCAGGCAGGCAGAAGCTGTCTGGCTCCCAAATGGGGTTCGGTAACCATACGCAGAGTATCTCCAAGCAGTCCCTCACCAATGAGCTCCAGAATAGCTTTGATGCGGAACTACTTGGCAGGTTCGATGACCTCATCGCATTCATGCCTCTGGGAACCAGCGAATACGCTGAGATTCTGCGTGATGAATACGATCGCCAAGTTGCACGAATCTGCGCCGAGAACCCAGGTATGAGCTTCGACCCCATCGACGATGACACCATCGATCGATTGGTGGCAGAGACATACTTGAAGGATCAGGGCGCACGCCCTGCTGTTCGCGCTATTCGAGGTTTCATCGAGGACTCTTTGCTCTCCGCTGCGAACAACTAATAGAAAGGGTCAACAATGATCTCTATCGTTACTTACCCCTCTGGGGACAACCTTCTGATGAAGATTTCTCAGCTCCCTGGTGGATCTGTTATCACTTTCGATGGAATGGTGTTCTTCCGATACCTCCGTATGGTTGACATGGCTCCAGCATGGATCTCCGCGCAAGGTGAGTATCTCACTGATGGAGCTCTTGAAGATCTCATCTCAGACAGCGGTAAAACACCGATTCTTACCCGCTTCTAACCGGTTCGCCTGCGCAACAAACGGGTGTATATCCCACCTCGTTGCGTAGGCGAACCACACCCACATTTCTCATCACTGACACATAAGGAGCTTCCATGCGTTACACATGCACGCATACCGTTGAGGACATCATCACTGAGTCTAACGACACCCGTATCAAGGTCATCGCCACATACGGCATTAACGATGACCGTATCAGCGTGACGGGCGAGGTGTATTACGAGCGCCAAGACAACGACGGATTCTTCTTCGACAACGAGCCCGATGACTGCGGCATGGTCCATGACCACATCCTTCAGGCATTCCCGTGGCTTCGCCAGCTCATCGATCTCCATCTTGCCGATGCGCGAACTGGTGCGCCCATGTACGCACTTGACAATGGCTGGTATTGGCTGCGAGAAGACGATCCCAACGATCGTTACAACACCATCATCACCGATAAGAGCCGACGCCGCGCTGCCCAGTATCTGCGCACGACACCCTGCGTGCTCGAAGACATCGAGACGAAAGAAGACCTCGCGCGTCTCATTGAAACAACCCTTGCCCCGGCATGGGAAAAGCAGGTCGATAGCGCCCTCGCACTCTACGGTCTGCTGTCGCCCTATACACCCAAGCTCAACAAGAACCTTGCCTCGGTGCACATCGTCTACACAGACGAGAACGGCTGTCTCTACGACCAGCCGCTGAGCGATCTACCCGATGTGGGGACTCTCATCGATCCTGACACTGGCGACGATATGGAGATCATTGGCTACAAGCTTGTGTGATCACCAATTCCACAACACTATTCGCATCGGTCGGCCTGTTGGCAACACACGCTGACGGGCCGATCAATAGTGCACGCGCACACATTTATTCAATTCTTGTCACTTTATTCAAAAAGAAAGGAGGGCTCATATGCCCATCCTCCTCGATAATATCGACGAAACAGCCAAGTTCAGCACTGCTGTCGAAGCTACCAAGGCGCGCACCATTAAGGCCGCGACGCCCAAGTACTTCTCGTCGCATCTCACTGGTCGTGGTAAGAAGCAGGGCTTGCTCAATAGCTCTGTCATTCCGGGCCGCTATCCCATGGGACTGGATCGTCTCAGCATGGGAACCACAGACCTTCGCTACAAGATGTCGCAGACATCCAACGCAGTCACCAGCCGCATCATCCCGACCGGCACCATCGTCAAGCGTGCCTACGAGCAGGGCTACGGTCGCATGACTGTACCTGTCCCCGATGACATGGACCAGTTCGCCGTGCGTCTCACCGATGACACCGACACGTTTGACGTGTGGGCATCCTGCTCTGTGCAGGGCCTTGCTATGCGCGAGGACAACAGCGGCAAGACCAAGGTGAAGGATCTTCAGATCTCGTATCGCACGATGATCTACGTTGTTCCGCCCAAGCAGACCGAAGACATCGATGATCTGAGCGATCAGAGACTCACTCTTCTCGTCAACGACCTTGCCACCATCGATCATGATGACCCTGAGTTCATTGAGGTCGACGATGATGACATCGACCTGTTCGACGACGAAGCAACCGACGAGTTCATCCTCACCGAGGATGAGAGCTACCGCGAGCGCGCGACTCTGCTCAGCACGACGATCAGCACGTTCCCCAGCAAGTCTTCCAAGATGAGCGCTGCCAACCAGGCGTGGACCATTGCCGACTGGAGCTACGCTCCTGCTGAAGACGCTGAGAATCTGCCGTGGGATGAGATCTTCCGTGCCACCGGCATTAACCATTCTCGTAAGCGCGACTTCCTTGACACGTTGGCGACGTTCTACGCTGAGTACAGCGTCTACGACAACATCACGGACAGTGCGCAGCGCTGGAGCAGCGATGACATCGCTGATGACATCCACGATGTCATTGACGCTCTTGTGTCGAAGAAGCATTCCTACGACGATGAGCAGTTGGCGCAGATGGTCTACGAGCTTCGCTACATGGAGCAGTACAACGTTCCGTTGTCGGCGTATCGCAAGATCTACGAGTCCATCAACATGCTCTGTGACCCCCAGACCGCTTCGCTTCTGGTCAAGCAGAACATGAACCTACTCATGAACGACACCCTCAACGACCTCAGCGGCAAGCGCGATCAGCTGGAGCGTGCACCGGAGACCATCAAAACTATTCCTGTGCAGCGACAGCTCTCGCCTCAGCAGCTCGCTGCTGTGTGCTCGACTGAACCGCTCATCCTGACTCAGGCAGGCGCTGGTGCTGGTAAGAGCACAGTCATTCTGGCTCGTATCCAGCAGCTTGGCCTGTGTGGCGTGAACCCGGCTGACATCACCGTGCTGTCGTTCACGAACGCAGCGGCTGACAACATCATCCGCAAGAACCCCGATGTTCGTTCCATGACGATCGCACGGATGATTCACGATCTGTACATGACGTACTTTCCCACCCACGAGCTCAGCTCTGTGGAGACGATCGCTAACTCCCTGGGCATCTACATGCCTAAGGATCCGTTCGCATTCCAGTTTGCTAACAAGCTACGCAATCTGGAGGGTCGTAACTCTGAGGGTGCGCACACCGCGCTGAACAACTTTATCGAGTCGCACCTAGAGCAGACGGTTGACGCGCTCAACCTCATCAAGCAGACATCGCTGGAGCTTGAGATCATCCTAGCTTACCAGATGATCGACAAGATGCCGCTGCCTGCTGGGTTGAACATCCGCCACCTCATCATCGACGAGGTTCAAGATAACTCGGTCTTCGAGTTCATCTACCTGCTTCGTCTGGTGAACAAGCTGGGCTGTTCGCTCTTCATCGTGGGGGACGCAAGTCAGACGCTCTACGAGTTCAGGTCTGCCAACCCGAAGGCTCTGAACGCACTGGAGGCTTCCGGCGTGTTCACGCCGTACAAGCTGGAGACGAACTACCGATCTAACCAGGAAGTCCTGGACATGGCCAATGTCCACCTCCTGTCCGAGATCGAGGCGAACCAGCTTGCGCAGATCCGTCTGCGAGCCAACTCGCTGACCCCTGTGACGGCAAACTCCTTCCAGGAGAAGGTGCGCGTGGTGCACGAGCACTACACGGCGGATCGAAAGTTCCTCACCGACCTACCGATGCTTCTCTCGAAGCACGTCAACTCCTACATCCAGGAATGCCTGGGTCGCGGAGAACAGGTCGCATTCTTGGCGTTCACCCGCCGAGAGGCTTTCGCCATCCAGAAGCGCCTGGAAGAGCTCTTCCCCGGTCGCTCGGTCATTTCGATGATCTCCGATCGTCGTCGTGCGTCGACGTTCTTCTCGTCGTTCATCGAGCACCACTGGGGCGACATCGAGGCAGTTGATCCTGCGAATGCGTCGTTCGTGTTCACCAAGGAACTCGTGAGCCGGGGTCCGGGTAACAACCCGAACGCGCAGGCAACCCTCGCCAAGATGGCTAGTGAATGGTGGGCTGCGTCCGCCCTCACTATCCAGGGTTGGGTGTACGAATACCAGGCGGGCATCATCACCAAGAGCGTTTTCTTCGATCGTCTGAAGAAGTGCATCTTGGACCACGAGATTCGCCATAACTCGATTCGCGATGCTCTTATGCATCGCAACAACGAGGAACGCAAGATTCGCAACCTTGAAACAAAGGCGGATCTGATCGTGTCGACGGTTCATGGCGTGAAGGGCCTTGAGTTTGACAACGTCGTTGTCATCTACAAGGACCAGTCCGACATGTCGGAAGAGAAGAAGCGACTGTATTACGTTGCGTTCACGCGCGCCAAGAACTCTCTCTTCGTTCTTTCTCACGGCACCACGCTGTCGGCACGAATTGTCAGCGACTACAACCTCATCGTTGACTCGCTGACCAACCCCACCTCTGGTAACGGCGTTGATGACGATGGTGAGAACCATGCTGTCGACGCGATCGTCGTTGACGAGGATGATGTCCTTGATGCCATCGAGGATGCAATCCCCGACCAGAACGCAACTGTACAGTCTGTGCAGCCTGCCAATACCAACACAACCAGTGTTGTCACTCCTGACATCATCGCTGGTGTCATTAACGGTCTCAATTCTGGGACCGACACGATGGCGAGCGAAGACTGAGCCTTCGCTCCACCACCCTATGGCACCTGGGGTTTCCCAGGTGCCATAGGGATCCCCTATCCCCCACTTCTCTCTCACTCTCGAAAGGAGCTCCCCCTAATGCAGCACATCCACCAAGGCGACATTTGGTTCGTCGAAGCCGCACCCGTCCCCGGTGGCGGAACTGTTGGCAATGAAATCTGATCTGGACGACCTGCTGTTATCGTGAGCAACAATGGTATCAACCAGCGATCTGGTGTCGTCCAAGTCGTTTATCTCACGTCCCCAAACAAACAGCGTCGTACCAACACCATCAACCCCACGGTTCACGTCAACAGCCGAGAATCAATTGCTGTGTGCAATCAGGTGACAAACGTCGATAAATCCCGACTCACGAGACGCATCGGCCATGTGGAAGACCATGAGCTGGAGACCATTCAGGACGGTATCACTGTCGCTCTCGGCCTTGACTGAATTGTGGTGCACTAAATAAACGCACCCACATCAGACTCACAGTAGTGAGCGCACAATAACGAAAGGGGTCAACCATGGTAGTCTCAACCACAGTGAAAGGATACTTTCACATCACTGCTGAATCGTTAGACGTAGCCCAAACGTTTATCAACATCGTTAATGAACTGCACCCCAAACAGTATGAGTGGTCAACAAAGATTGGTCCCAAAATTACTCTATGGAGTCCTCAGCCTGACGACAAAATGTGTTACGGCATTCCCTTTGAGGCGACAGGTCGTAACGACTATCGCAACAACCTCATCGATATGTTCGATGTGATCGGTCGACGCCACAAGCAAAAAGATATGGGCCCCAAAATCCAACAACTCACAGACAAAGAGTTGACCGTTGTCGTCACATGGAAAGAATTCACGACAGAGGACTCATTCATCGCACGTGGACAAACCCTCATCCAGAAAAGCAAGGGAATGGCACTATACTCTGCGCTTTTGGACACCATGTACTACGACCGCAAAGACCTCACTGTTGACCTCCTGGATCAATGGGGCTTTTCGTCATGGAAATACGCCGACTACACTCGTACCGGAATCACCAATTTCATGACAAGGTTCAAGAACAACGAGGCAATCATCGGTGAGCTTTCACAATACGACATCGACGATCTTGTATACTTCGCGAAACCCCATGGGCGTGGCTATCTCTATTACCTAGAGAATTTCAATGAAGCAGATGCTATCGAATTTCGAGATAAGCTTCTCGATATAATGAGAGAGCATCCGACAACATCAATTGTGAAAGGCGCAGTCGACATCACTGCATCTAGTGAATCGGAAGTGCGCACGTTGGTATCCATCTTCGCTACTTCAGATGACGATACAACATTTCGCACCAATAGCTATCGAATGAAATTCGATCGTCACAACATTGACATTGGCGAAATAGAACCTCAGATGTTTACCACATCTGTGAAGTTCCAAGGGGCGGCAGTACATGGCCACCGGTATGTGATTGATGATGTCGTTAAATGGGCAACACATCGATTATCACGACTACCCATCGATACTAGGGAATCCATTCTCAATGGACCACCGTTCTGGCTATCCTTTAGATGGAAAGAACACGACAGTAATCGAGAATTGTTGACAAATGGGTGGGTCATGTGGGAAAAGAAACCTGATCAAACAAATGTGCAGACGACATATGTCGAGATCAATGGATCCATCCCCCAATGACTTCCACATGAACAAAACCCCTGGGCACATCACGTGCTCAGGGGTTTTGTTCTCACGATCGTACGACTACTCACTCGACTCATTTGTCAAAGATCGATTCAACGTCGACGAAGCAGAAAACTTCAGCACGTCGTAGCCAGGTACTGCGCCTGTACCTGACTTAGTGAACTGCACAGTGTGACCAGCCTTATGCAACCGGTAGAAACGACCGAATCCCGTCAGCATGACCGATCGGCCAGAACGGGTGGTCGTGATGATCTCATCAACGATCGCTGCATACACAGCTCGCACCGTCGCCGCATCGATACCCGTCCGCTTCGATACAGCCTGTATCAACCTCGTCTTTGTCATACGGGTGTCATCGTCCACCCTCACATTCTTCTTCGCGTCCTTCTTGTAGAGCGCCATGATCCAACCTCTCATCCTTTCCCCACGTGTCACGGCACATAGCCGCTTTCTGATTATGTTCGTGTATCAGTCTAACATATCGGAACACACCGATGCCTAACCGACCGATACATAAATATATCCCCAGGGGATGAACCCCTGGGGATATATCAGCCAGTGCCACCGCATAGATCGGTTAGCCACCGAATTCGTAGCCACCACTCTCGCGTCGAATCTCTTCGAGTTCAGGATCGATGTTTCGAGACTGACTACGAGTCGTCGTAGTCGTCTCTTTCGCCATCGTGCCACGAGCCTCTTCGATGTACGCTGCACGCATCTGCGAGGTGATACCAGCAGCCGCGATTTCGTAAGCAGCCATCGTTGCTTTCTTCGCCAGACCAGGCTTTTGCATCTGCTGACGCTCCAGCCTCATCTGACGCTCCTTGGCCCATGCATGACGATCCTCTTCGTTGACACCGAACAGACCGCCGATCGTGTCGTCATCCTTTGGGAAACCCAACATTGGTCACTCCTTTCATAGAGATGGTTCGAAACCATCGTTGTCATTAGGTCGATCGTACCCACCCATGTCAAACCCGTCGTCGACATCGTTGAGCTCAAAATCGGTGTCAGCGCTAAACGCCGACGTGTCATGAGCGTTGTACTCCTGGTTGTCACGCGCACGGTTATACGCACTGCGTCGACGCTTCGAGTCTTCCCTCATTCGTTCCGTGTGCGGATCCGCATGGGCATTGTCATGCCCTGGGGATTCACGTGCATCGGAGTAAAACTCCCCCCGTTGCCACCGGTTGTAGGTCTCTTCAGGCGTCGCTGCGAAGTCCCTCATTTCAGACCTCCACTGAGAACCATACTGCTGCGCCCAGTGACGCTCGATGTCAGGGTGAGCCTTCGCCACCATGTCCATGGCATGGACAAACGATGTCGCGTAAATATCCCGTTGCTGATCGCGGTCAAAACCATCGAATTCCATGGCATCGAGACCGCGCCGAGCTCGACGAATCTTCTCACCCATCGACCCTGGAACAGCATGGACATCAAACGCCTTATCACGCACAGACCACGCAGAGCCATAGGCGAGCAGCGACTCATTCAGATCCGCAATGGTACCATTCAGCGCTGCACGCTCCATCTCACGAGCCATACACGTACTCAGAGACAACTCATGCTGCATCTCGTTGTACGGAGGGCGGACAGTGAAAGAACCACCCACGATGGGCTCACCCATGCGAGTAGACCAGATACCGGTCCACGTTCGACGCGGTTCCCCTGTCTGAGCGTCCACTTGCTCCACCATGTCCATGTCGACCTCGCCATGAGCCGTCTCAACGAACGCATTCGCCCAATGAGGCTCATAACGCATTCGTTGGCCCATAAGCATACGACTGACGGTGTTCACCTTTTCGGGATCCAAGCCATCCTTGTGGACATCATCCCAGAAGCGCTCCATCAGGTGCGCATAGCCTTCCTGAACCTCAGCAGGATCCACACCAGGTTGACGCATCTGGTTGAACATCGCTTCGCTCAGGCCAAGCTGCGTCAACGCCGCACTCGCCTCATTGAACGGGATACGACCATTGCGCTCCTTGGCTTCAATGCGCTCCAGACGACGCTTCAAAGACGGAGGCAATTCACCACCATGCTTCTCCCGATGACGATCGGCCTTATCATGCAACTGTTTCGACTGACTGCGTCGACGAGCCTCTGCCATGTCTTCGACAGCCATACGAGCATCGCGAGCAAACGACTTCACCTGTTGACGGAAGTTAGGCGACAGCATCCACATCGTGACGCCCATGCCAACAGATTCGGCCACAGCCGACATCGACACACCGTCTTTCAGTGGAATGAGAGCACTGAGCACCATCATCGAGGCATATGCCTTGTGCTTACCCTGAAGATCATTCATACGAGAGGCAATGTCAGCCTTTCGCTTCATCGACTTCATATCGATCTGGCTGAGAGCATGAAGATACCCATCAGCGTGGTAGCGCATATCAAGCCTCAGCTGTTGCGCCCAATCGAGCACAGGCTTTGGCTCTACTGCCTGAACAGGCTCAGGCTTCTCTTCGAAAATCTGCTCCTTGGTCACAACCATCGTCGCAATTTCGTCTTGATCCTTCTGCGGACCGACTTCACCCCCGTAACGAGGCGCTGGAAGTTGGCGAGGTGGACGAGCCATCTTTTCCTCCTTTCTATTGACTCACAAGCACGTCACAGCTCGAAGCCGTCATCAACGCTTGGGGTCTGCACCTGGGGCTCAGGAGCACCCATGCGACGAGCTGTTGGTGGCACGCGCGGCGTCGATCGACCCACGGTCACACCACTACCCGGAAGCGAAGCCTGGATCGAACCTGATCGCTGAGCCGGAACCTGAGGCGTAGACGGCGTAGACGTAGACGCAAGAGGTCGACCCTTCTCGTCACGACCATTCGCAGCCAGCCAGTCCTTGGCGACATTACCCACCCGCACAGGACCACCTGTGCGAACCTGGGATCCCGGCGTCTTCGGAGGCTGAGGAATAGGAGGCACAGACGGTGCAGGCTGAGCTGCCTGAGTAGACCGAGCAGACCCAACAGTGCGCACAGGCGGTGGAACCGTCGTCACACGCGCACCCTGAGGCGGAGCGAATCGATCGAAACTCGGGATTGTCGGTGCGGCAGGCGCAGCCGTACGCATCTCCTTCGCAGCCTCACGATAATGAGCACGCGCATCGTTCAGCTTACGCATCTGATCATACGAACGCGTGAGAGAGTCTCCACCGAACTCGGTGATGTACTCCTTCTCCACATGCTTGATAGCCTCCATTGCATCATCATTAATGAGAACGCCACCCCAGGATGCATCAGAGATAGCAGCGCGTAGCTCATCGCCACCGGATTCCACCGCATACCGCAATGCATCGTCGCTGACACCCGATACCGGCTGAGCTTCCATATTCTGGGCAAACAGCCGTGCGCCATCACGCAGAAGTGCGTTCACATACGTCTCCTTCTCAGGAGCATTCTTATTGAGGATCGCCATCACCTTATCGGAAAGGCTCCCCTTCCACTCATGCGGATCAAGGCCATAATACTGCTTGATCTCATCATCCGTCGCCTCCGCATACGGCAACTGCGCAGCATCACTCTGACGCTGATACAGCCTCCCGTAATCCGGCTGATGCATCTTGTTGTATTCGTACATCAAAGAGTCCCCACCAGCCGGAATGACATACATGTCATCTGCTTCTGTGAGGGCCAACAGAGTCTCATCATCGATGAGAACACCGCTGTGCGCCACATACGAGATAGCATCGCGCATTTGATCATCATCACCCAGTTCTGGGCGATCCTGCGTCTTCTGTGCATAGAAGTCCACACCATCGCGCAGAAGCGCATTCACGTGCGTTTCCTTCCAGGGATCATCCTTATCGATGATTGCCGCCACCCTATCGGACAGCGAACCTCCCCACTCATGCTCATCAAGGCCGTAACGCTCCTTGATACCCCCATCTTCTGGACCTTCATACCATATCGTCGACATGATCATTCCTTTCGTAATCGTTACATTCGACTCGTATACCAGTATATCGCACTATTGCAACGATTACGACACAAGCCATCGCCCAACAACACAGAGAAGCAGGCCCCGCCCATCAGGCAAGACCTGCTTCATCACGAATCAGTCACGTGATCACATCAGCGTCACAACTCGAAACCGTCATCGACGCTCGGGGTTTGCACCTGTGGTCCAGATACGCCCATACGACGGACAGTC
>ERZ773063.238-NODE-238-length-37423-cov-14.886614_pt1 | contig 37423 bp, 53 predicted proteins | sample MGYA00580625_ERZ773063 | MGnify/ENA primary metagenome ERZ773063 (study PRJEB29015, sample SAMEA2738022) | human oral metagenome | biome: human oral; feature: human-associated habitat; material: dental | place: China | collected 2042 ... | reverse complement strand
AGAAATCGCAAAACTCTATGGAGTAACGCAGCAAGCATGGGAAAAATGGGAAAATGGAAAGTCTATCCCCAGAGTAAAAATCATGAAACAATTAGAGGTTGATAGCGGCATTCCCATGGAAAAAATGTTTTTTGATGTCTTTTATAACAATAAAAAATTGTAAAAGATATCAAAATCAAGTAAAAAACCGCGTAAGCGGGCATGCGAGACCAATCAGAAAGGAAAATTGATCGTGACGAAAGAAAGGCTCCTTGCCGCCTTCTTGGAAGTAGAGCAAGAGCACGAAGCGACCCAAGCAGACCTTACCAAGCTGCTAAAAGAAGTCGCAGGCTTGCTAAAGGAGGTCAAGGCAATGGAGGAAGAGCGTATCGAAGAAAGACTTCTTAACGTGAAGGAAGTCGCAAAAATTCTTGGATGCTCTCCTGTAACCGTCTCTATACGGATGACCCGCGGGGAAATCGTATGGAGACTAGAAAAAGGGAGCTCAACGCGAAAAGTAGCCTATAGTGACCTAGTCGACTACATCAGAGAGCTCCCAACATATACGGGGGGACTTGCTCCCGTATTAAGCAAATTGAGAAAGGAGAAGGAAAGTGACACTCCCCACGGCTAAAGCCGGGGGACACCAGCAATACCGCGCCGTTGTTGACTTCGTAGCTCCGGAGTTTCGGCCGCGCTCCATCATAGAAAAATACCTGCCGGGGGGAGATGGGTTATCCATCACGATGCAGGAGGAACTCAACACAATCACATTGCCTTTTTACACTTAGTAGCGGCTCGTGTTTCCTGTGCAAGCAGAAAATCAAGATAGTTGTTTAATTGATCTTGCGCCGCGCGGGATAATTGACGGTATTTCTTTAATGTGTTTGCGTCTTCTGGAGAATGTGTTAATGGTTCGCCTGTCTCACTAGGTGTGTTACCCAACAAGTAATCAATGGACACGGTGAATAAGCGTGAAATCTTTCGCAGCATCTTTTTATCTGGTTCACGGCGACCTTGTTCGTACATGCCTATCGTACTTGCAGACACACCTAACATTTTCCCCAACTCCGACTGCGTATATCCTTTTTGCGCACGTAATTCTTTTAGATGATTCATATTACACCACCTTCCATATTAATAATACCACACATAAGAAAGGGAACAGTATGAACGAATTGCAGATTTTTGAAAATGCCATGTTCGGAAAGATTCGGACCGTTGTTATCGACAATGAGCCGTGGTTCATTGGGAAAGATGTTGCGACGGCGCTCGGGTATGCAAAGCCGGAAAATGCTATTGCAAACCACGTTGATGAAGAAGACAAAACCAGTACCCTGATTCAGGGGAGTGGTTCGAACTACAAAAGCAAAACCATTGTCATTAATGAATCTGGTGTTTATAGCCTTGTCTTTAGCTCGAAACTTCCGACGGCAAAAGCATTCAAGCGTTGGGTGACGAGTGAAGTCTTGCCAGCGATCCGCAAGCATGGCGGGTATATGACGCCGGAGAAGGTCGAAGAGGCGCTGATGAATCCTGATGTGATGATTCGCTTAGCGACAGAGCTAAAGGCAGAGCGTCAAAAGCGGCAGGCGCTCTCAAAGCTGGCAGATGAACAAGGAGCACAAATTGCCAAGATGCAGCCGAAAGCACTCTTTGCAGACGCGGTAAGCACCTCGGAGACATCTATCCTGATCGGCGGGCTAGCAAAACTGATCAAACAAAATGGGGTAGACATCGGACAGAAACGCCTATTCCAGTGGATGCGAGAAAACGGGTTCTTAATTAAGAGCGGTGCAGACAAGAACATTCCGACGCAACGTGCAATGGAGTACGGACTTTTCGAAGTGAAGGAGCGTTCCATCGTAGGCGGCGACGGCGCGAACCATGTGACACGCACCACAAAAGTGACAGGCAAAGGGCAAGTTTACTTTGTCAATAAGTTCTTGCAGGGTATGCAAAGGCGTTAAGGAGGAATCATTATGAAGCGTGGTAAGCGGCATTTAAATCGGAAGATTCAAAAGTTTTTGGAAATTACAGCGGATATCTTGGGCGTCATTGCCTTCTTGGCGGCGTTGTACATCTTCATTGAGGTCTATGGTTAAGGAGGGGCGGCATGGTGCTAAATGACGGCAGGCGCCCGCTTTATGGGCTGCTTGCGTTTGGTCTGGTCGGGGCGGCTGGGTTCTTATTGGGTGTTTTGACAGGTATTTATTTATGCCATTTGGCAGAGTAGGAGGAAGCTATGAATCGAGAAGAGGCATTAGACATTGTGAAAGCACGCGTGGGGCTGTTTTCAGATGCAGACAGGCGCGGACAGCTAACGGATGACGCGATGCATTACGCGCCGACACTGGCGGAAATCATGGAGGGGCTGCATGGACAGCAAGACTTTTCCGAAAGGATGTAACCCCGGCAAGGGCTGTTTTAATTGCCCTTATCCAGATTGCATTAATCCGGATGGTTCCCGGCTGTCCGAAGAAGAAAAGACGATGTTGGAATGTGGATCGAGAACATCCAAGGCACAAGAATACAACCGAGCGTATCGTCAGCAACATCGCCAAGAGATACGTGAACACAACCGAGCGTATCGTCAACAACATCGCCAAGAGATACGTGAACGCAAACGCGCGTATTACCAGCAACACCGCCAAGAGATTCTAGAAGCCCAACGAAAGCGCCGTCAAAAGCGCCGCCAAGAGATTCTGGGCGAATAGGAAAAAGCCTCACGGATGGAGGGACTACATGGCTATGAACACATTACCGAAAGGATGTAACCCCGGCAAGGGCTGTTTTAATTGCCCCTATCCAGATTGCGTTAATCCGGATGGTTCCCGGCTCTCAGAAGAAGAAAAGGCGATGTTGGAATATGGATCGAGAACATCATCCAAGGCGCAAGAATATCAGCGAGCGTATCGTCAGCAACATCGCCAAGAGATACGTGAATACGATCGAGCATATCGTCAACAACATCGCCAAGAGATACGTGAACGCAAACGCGCGTATTACCAGCAACACCGCCAAAAAATTCTAGAATATCAGCGAGCATATCGTCAACAACACCGCCAAGAGATTCTAGAAGCCCAACGAAAGCGCCGTCAAAAGCGCCGCCAAGAAAGTATGGACGAATAAGAAAAAGCCTCACGGCAAAACGTGAGGCAAGATGGAAGAATCTCTTGAAAGGATTCATCTTTGTTTATTATAGCACAATAAACGGTAGTTAGGAAGGGAGAAAGAAAAATGTTTGAAGGGAAAATGCCAAAACGCCTACCGAAAGAATTAGAACAGGCGATTCTAAGTATCCAAAGACTACGAGGGGCTCAAATCATTCACAAGGAATTTAAGCGCTATTTTCGCGGAGCGCAATACCGTATCACAATGGCGGACAGAATAGGTTTCTATACGATCCATTGCAACCTGTCCATCGACGCTAACAAAAAAGTGGCAGAAAGGGTTGAGTTTCATCATACAAATTGGCGTTTCCTGTCGGAGGAAATCGTCAACTGGGATCCATATAAGACCTACGCTATTACGACGGAAATGCTAGGTCAGTTCAGGGAAGTAATAAAAACAAAAATGGAACAGTTTGTAGAAGAAAACATGAAGGCGGAACAGCTTGAGGAAAAAGAAGTAAAGGCGGAATCGCTTGCAAAGGAGTTTACAGAAAAATTAATAGGAGCGATGAACGAAGAACTGTATGTAAGAGCTAAAAAAGCGTATTCAAACATAGCGAATGCTAACATGGCAACAGCAAAAGAGGCGCAAGACGAAATGGAACAGAAAGGAGTGAATCTCCTTTGGAATCTCATTTAAAGACAAAACGACATCTAAGCCCGCACCTCAAAGCGTTCCTGGATGTGATCGATGCCGATTCCCGTATATTTTTGCTTATCGCCGTCCTCGCGTTTGCTGTCGGGTTTCTCATCGGATGTTATGCGGGCATTTGTCTCGCATGAGGTTAGGAGGCTCACCATGGGCGGGCGAAAGAAATGTATTTGCACACCGGGGGAGCAGTGTTTTCACTGCCCTTACCCCGAATGCTGCGCCAACGGCAAGGCGCAAAGCGATTGGGAATCAGAAATTTATGCAAAATTTGTTCCTTATGGACGCGGACGCAGGCGGTGCCTGTATGTATTAGAACGGGAAGACAAGACACTAAAAAAGGAAAGGGAAAGAAAATGAAGGTACCAAAACGTTTACCGAAAAGTTTTGCTGAGGCTTTGGCAACCGCGAAGAGGCGGGGAGAAGTGGTTTTAGAAGTTAAGATGATGCGTTACCACGGCAGGGCTTTGTTCCAAGCGAAAACGGCGAGCGATTACAATTTTAGAACGATTGAATGTCTGCTCTATGTGTTACGCGGCAGATCCATTCGCGAGGAAACCCGCGTACACTATCGTTCTTGGCCTGTGATCGAAAAGGCGCTTGCGGTGCGGGATGCGCAGCTTAAGGCATGGGCGGTGTCAGACGAAGATGCTGACTGGATGGAAGGAGTAGGAGAAGATGCAAGCAAGGCTCTTTGATTTGGCGGATGCGTACAATCAGCTGTTTGATTTGGTGCTGGACGAAAACGTTGACCTCGCCGCTGTGGAGGAAGGTTTACAGGTGGTTGAAGGAGCGATGGAGGAGAAAGTAAAGAACTGTATCGGTCTTCTTCGGGAGCTTGAGGCGCGGCGGGCGGCGTTCCGTCATGAGGCAGACCGACTGACCAGGCAGGCGCGTTTCCTGGACAACCGTATCAAAGGGATACAAACAATGTGCGTGCAGGCGCTGGATGCCGCCGGTAAGCGGAAGGTGGTAACAGATTACGGGACAATGCGGGTACAGAACAACCCGCCCGCGCTGGAGCTGAACGAAAAAATCTTACCCATTAAATGGTTTGACGTGGTGCCAAGCAAGTATGTGCCGGCGAAAGATCGTATCAAGGAAGTACTGAAGACAGGCAAAGAAATCAAGGGGGCGCGGCTCGTTCAGGGGCGCGGATTAAGAATTCAATGAAAGAAAGTAAAGTCAACATTTACCAAAAGCTACAGGCGGCACGCATTGCACTTGCCAAGATGCACATTAAGAAGTCCGGGAAGAACACGTTTAGTAATTTTTCTTATTACGAACTCGGGGACTTTCTGCCGCAAATTCAGCAGCTTGGAGAAAAGCTAAAGTTTAGCCCGGTGTTTTCGGTGGCAAAAGATGGCACGTATGCCTCACTGACCATCATAGACATGGAGTTACCCAAGAATACGATCGTCTTTTCCTGCCCGATGAGCACGGCACAGCTAAAGGCCTGTCATCCGGTGCAGAATCTCGGCGCGGCTCTCACCTATACACGCCGCTATCTTTATACCATGGCGTTTGAAATCGTGGAAGCGGATGTGCTCAATGGGGTGATGGGAGCGCCGGCGGAAACGGCTGACGAGGGCTTTACATGGAACCATGGCGCCTCGCCGAAGGCAGAACTTAGCCGCCTTTGGCGCTATGCCGGGTTTAGCGGCAACATGGAGGAATATATTGCAAAGCGCGCAAAATCACTTTCCCTGCCGATCGGAGACGAATTATACACGAAGACGATAGAAGACCTTTTAGGGTACTGCAAAAGCGAGTTAGCGCAAGGCAAGCAATTTGCAGGGAAGAAGTTCCATTAATCATTTAGGAGGCAAATACCATGAATACCAGTTTTTTCGGCAGATTGACAAAGGACGCAGAGACGAAGACCTCGCAAGGGGGAACGCAATACACCACTTTCACCGTTGCGACACAGCTGCCAACGAAGGATGATACAGGCAATTACAAGACGTTATTCGTCCATGTCGCCGCCTTCGGCCGCATGGGGGAAACCATCGCAAGGAACTTTACAAAAGGCTCGCGTATTGTTGTACATGGCGAAATTCGCGACGTGAGCGCATGGACAGACAACCAAGGCGCGGCGCGTCCATCGGTTGCTGTCTCCCTCAACGGGTTCGATTTTGTTGACACACGCGCCGAATCGCAGCGACCGCCTGCCATGCCGCAGGCGAAACCGCAGACGCAGACACCGCCGCCTGTACAGACCATACCGCCGGCGGGATTTGCGAATGTGGCGCCTGAAGATTTGCCCTTTTAAGGAACTATCATGTTTACGCTAAGACCATACCAAGAGCAATTCATTGACGATATCCGTCATGAGTTTGCTATCGGGAAAAGGCGCGTTTGCGCGGTTGCCCCCTGCGGCAGTGGAAAGACGGTCATGGCGGGATGGATGGCGCGCGGTGCTCTCGTGAGGGGGCGCCGCGTTTTATTCATGGTACACCGCAAGGAATTAATCGAACAAACGAGCAGGGCATTTCAAAGGTTAGGCATCAATCATAGTTTAATCCTGAAAGGGGCACGCGTGGTGGATGATTCTCCCGTGCACATCGCAAGTGTGCAAACACTATCCAGACGCCTTGACAAATTACAGCCGCCGGACTTCCTCATCTGTGACGAGTGTCATCACATCATGGCGAGCACTTATCAAAAGATTCTTACGGCGTTTCCTAAGGCTTACGTTTTGGGCTTGACGGCGACACCAACGAGGCTGAACGGTTCCGGCTTAGGGAGCGTATTTGAATCGCTGGTACTGGGTGCAACGGTGAAAGAATTGATTGCCGAAGGCAACCTTGCGCCTTATGACTATTACGCGCCGCCGACAAAGTTTGACCCGAAACTTGCGCGCGTTCGCTATGGCGAATACGTCAAGAGCGATGTAGCCGCGCAAATCGACGACGCTATGATCATCGGCGATGTCGTCAAGAACTACAAAAAGTATGCAGACGGCAAACGAGCCATTGTCTACTGTATCAGCCGCGAGCACTCGGAGCATATCGCCGCGGCGTTTCAAAAGGAAGGCATCGCCGCCTGTCATGTCGATGGGGATACCGCCCCGGCAAGACGAGCGAACTGTATTGCCGCCTTCCGCGAGGGAAAAATCAACGTGCTGTGCAATTGTGAACTATTCGGCGAGGGGTTTGATGTTCCCGCGCTTGACGCGGTTATTCTTGCGCGCCCGACAAAGTCCCTCACGTTGTATATACAGCAGGCTATGCGTGCCATGCGCCGCGATGATCACAATCCCAAGAAGCGCGCCGTCATCATTGATCATGTGGGCAATGTCTTTCAGCACGGCTTACCGGACGAAGAGCGGGAATGGACGCTGGAAGAAAAAGCCAGGAGAAAGCGAGTGCGTGACGCGACGCCGATTCGCCAATGCCCCAAATGTTTTGCAGCGTTGCCGGCGCAGGCTAAGGTTTGTTCAAGCTGTGGTTATGTCTTTCGCACGGAAGGACGCAAAGCGACAGAGAGTGACGGACAGCTTGTTCGCATTGAGGAACTAAAGCGAAAGAAACGGCAAGAGGTCGGAAGGGCAAGGACGATTCAGGAACTGGAAGCCATAGCGATTCGCCGCGGGTATTCCATGCGATGGGTGACACATATCGCAAGAGCGCGCCATAGGAAAGGATAGAAATGACGGAATCAGAACACGCGATACAAAACAAAATCCGCTTAGCGGTATCCGCCAAAAAAGCAGGGACGCTCTTTCGTGCCAATGTTGGCACCGGCTTTCAGGGGCACATTCGCGAAAGGCGCGGCGGCTCGTTGGTTCTCGAGGATGCCCGCCCTTTTCAGACAGGTCTTCCGAAAGGGTTTCCCGATTTATTCGGCATTAAGCCGATAAAGATTACAAAGGAAATGATCGGGCAAACGATTGGCGCCTTTATTTTTCTAGAGGTGAAGACGAAGGCGGGGAAACTGCGTAAGGAACAAGAAGCAGTCATTCATTTCTTGCAGGAAAACGGGGCGATTGGTGGTGTTGCACGGTCGCCCGCTGAAGCAATCGACATATTAGAAGGAGGGCGGGCAAATTGAAAGAATTCCTTGAAACACTGTTTGGCGGTGCAGACGAAAATCTCTATACCTATCTCTGGACAATGCCCGACAAGTTAACCTATAGCTTTCGCGTGACAGAGCTTGAAGCTATGGCAAGCAAGGCGAAAGAACTTGATGCTTTAGGGCGAGATGTTTATTTCGGTGTTAGCCTTACCGCCTCCCCCTGCGGCAAACACGAACGCGCAAAGGCAGGCGATGTCGTTGCTGTGCCGGCGATATGGATCGATATCGACTGCAAAACGGGCGTTCACGCAAGCCAAAACTTACCGCCGGACATAGAAACAGCCCTTGCACCGGTGAACGAGATAGGCGGTGCCACCTATGTGATTGCCACGGGCGGCGGCTGTCATGTGTATATCGTCTTTAAGGAGCCGTTAGACCCTAACGAGGGCGGCGACGTATTGCGGCGGTATCAAGGGTTTATGCAAGAGCGATTTGCCGCGCGTGGCTGGCATCTTGACAATACAGCAGATTTACCGCGCGTCTTGCGTATGCCCGGTACACATAATCATAAAAACCCATCGAAAGCGCATGCGGTTCGCGTATATGCGGCGCAATCGGACAAGCGATACAACTATGAGGATTTCGACTTCTTACCTGCTGTACGTGAAATACAGCGAAACAACGAAAAACGCAGAGAGGGCGGATTTATTGCTAAAGACAGTGACGGAACGGTTTCATACCTAACCGCGAATTGTCGTTTCATCCAGTATTTTCTTGCGCGCTACAAAGAACTTCCAGAGCCCATCTGGAAAGCCGCCGGCTCCAATATCGTACGGGCGGCGGGCGGCGATGCCGTCATTGTGGAACTCGTTCAAGCATGGCAGGGGGAGAATTTCGATCCTGTCGAAACACAAAAGAAAATTGACCACTGGAAGCAAGATTGCCATCCGGAAACATGCGCTTACATTCATGAATTAGGATTTCGCGAGTGCACGAACTGTCCCGGCGTGAAGTCACCATGTGCATGGGCAACGGGATATGTTGGGCGGGCGGTAGCACAGATTCGGGCAACGGCCGCACCGACCGAGGAGCTATTAAGCAATACTGAATTCATAAAGAATTTGAACATCACACGTAATGTTGACCCCGAAACCTATGCACGGTTCTATGAGGCATGTACCGGGCGCGTCAATAAGAACGATCTGAAAGCCGCCATGAAACAGGCAAGGATCGAAACGGCGCAGGCGGCAATGGAAGCCGCCGAAGCGGGAACAACGGCGGTCATGGAAGACAGCCCCATTTCACTGAAAATACCCCAAGGATTTTCTTTTGGGGAGGATGGCGTTCACGAATCCAAACTAAACCCGCAGGGCATGCCGATAACCTATTTAGCATCTTCGTCACCTTTGCTCATCACCAGACAGGTTCGGAACATCGACAATGAGACGCTAAAAACAGAAATCGCTTTTAAGCGCGGCGGTAAATGGCAGAGGGCAATCGTTGAGCGTTCAACACTTCTGGCCGCGCGCGGAATCGTCAGTCTTTCGGATTTAGGGCTGATGGTTTCCAGCGAAACGGCAAAACATGCCGTCAGATATCTGCTTATGCTTGAATCGCTGAACCGTGACATCATTCCGGAGGTTAAGTCCGTGTCAACGATTGGCTGGCGCCCGAAGGGATGTGAAACGTTTGTCATGCCAAACAGCAAAGACTACATCGTCGACATTGCGGATAACGGGGAGGTGACGGGGGCATTCACGCAAGCAGGGGAGCTTGCTGCATGGCTTGAAAAAGCCAAGGAAGTGAGACGATCACCGTTTGCGCGGTTCTTTTTGGCAGCGGCATTCGCGACGGTACTATTAAAACCCCTGAAGGCGCGCAACTTCGTTATATATCTCTGGGGACAATCCGGCGGCGGCAAGACGGCGGCGCTCCATATGGCCATGAGTGTATGGGGAAACCCTGCAAGGCTGATGAAGTCCTTCCTTGCTACAGCAAACGGACTGGAACGGGCGGCAGAATACAGCAATGACTTTCCGCTCGCCATTAATGAGCGGCAGGTTGCCAGCGGGGCGATGGGCAAACAAGAGGCATTGGAGAGTTTGGTATATACCATCGAGGGCGGACGCGGCAAGATACGTGCCAGTCGTTCCGGTATCCGAAGAACAGCGACATGGCGAACCATTGCCATGGCAACGGGGGAAGAACCCCTTTCGCAGGACACTTCGGTGCAGGGCGTCAAGACGCGTCTGATTGAACTCCACGCGGCGCCGGTGCTGGAAGATCGGTTAGCACAGGAGCTTTACGGATTCACGGCGGAAACGCACGGTACAGCAGGCGTCGAGTTCCTTAAGCGTTTGCAGGAAGAAGGATTTGAAAAGATTCGTTCCGACTTCAAGAAGCTGAATGAACGTCTTGTTGAACTCTATCCCGACAATTTCGCGCCACATATAGCGAATGTCTCACTTGTTGCCATTGCAGATCTATACGCCTCACTGTGGCTCTTTGGCATGGATGAGGAAGAGGCGGCAAGGGCGGCGTTTGCTTTAGCCTGCACCACTTTAGATGGTATGCAGACACGTAAGGACATTGAAGACGCGCCCCGCGTGCTTGCCTTCGTCCGTGATTGGGTGGAAGCAAACAAATACCATTTCGACGGATGCCCCGGACTAGCTGACAAAACACCAGTCTCTCCGGAATACGGATTTATGGAACTTGGCGAAACGTATATCTACCCGACAATACTAAAGCAAGCACTCAAGGCGGAAGGATTCCCTCCAGTAAAAGCAATGCGGGACTTAGCAGAGAAGGGAGGGATTGAAACGAGTACGCAGGGGATAAAAACAGTATTTTCAGTCGTAAGAAAGAGAAATCAAAAGTCAATTCGTGTTGTACATTTGTTGGATGTGGATATCTAGTCTAGTCTTTATGATTTTATGACGGTTACAACAAAGTTGTAACTAGTGCTCAAAAAATATAAAAAGTTGTAACCGTCATAAAGCTAGCAATAGCAAGGGTTTTATAGATACTGGTTACAACAGTTACAACAGTTACAACTAATATATACATATATATAGGAATTTTGACCACCTTCAGCAAGGTGGTGGTCATTTACTTACATATACATACCTCAAAAAAAAGTTGTAACTGTTGTAACCGCGACTAAACTCCGTTGGTATTACTGGGGTTGTAGGGGTTACAACTCCTTAAAAAACTTGTAACCGGTTACAACTTTTTAGAAAGGAATGAGCAAAATTTGTGAAAATGTAGGGTTTTAGTCCTATTTTACGGGTTTTGAAAGGATGAGAGAGCAGATGGCAGATTTCAAATCACTGGAAAAGCCAAAGACAAGTTTTCAAGAACAAGTGGAAAGACTTTCGCAACGGATTGAAGCGGAAGCGTTCCGGACGCTAAACAAATCTTCACAGGAAATGACCGAATACGCGTCCTGTGATCCAGCGGGGGAAGCGTTCCCCTCGGATTCCTTTCTCTGGATGGTGCTGCTAACCAAAGCGAGGAACGTGGATAAAGCGCTGTATGCCACATTGCTTTTTATTCGCGGGGTAGGGACGGAGTTAGTAAGGCATAAGCGTTTCGGCTATAGCCTGAGGCCGGTGTATGCACCCAATCGCTGGACAGAGGATTTTTGGAACGAGACGCGGCAACAGCTATTCCCGTGGAAAAAGGAATTGGTCGATTTGTTAGGGCAGCTAGACGGGGAAGGAGGGAAGGGGGATTGCGGGTCTTTCCCTCAGCATCAGCCATGAAGAAGACTCAATATATCGGCTTTGGCTTTAAGCCGGAAGAACTGGAATATCACTTCTATGTCGTGATTCCGGCAGGGCGAAAGGCGAGTGAAATCATTTCTGTTTATGAACGCTATCATTGGGATTCGAACGGAACGCAGGAAATCCGATGTGAGGAAGATCGGTTAAAGGCGACGATGCCGCGCAGTAAGTGGCGCCTCATGGCAGATACCGTTAAGAATGAGTTCAATAGCCGCCTGAAGCAAAGCAGGATTCCTGTAGGAAAGTTCTCAAGCGGCGGCGTTCCGCTTGAAAAACTATTCGGCAAGGAATTAATGGTTCTTCTATGGGCGGTCGAGGAAAACGCGCCATCCGGTATATCGACAGCACTGAGAAATTGGCTGGAGCTGCAGCCGGAAGAGCGCTGGTGGCTGTATACAATAACAAATGCCGCCTCGGGTGGCATGAAAGATGTCGGTCATGGATGGCGCGCGGCATTGCGTTATGCGCTATGTGAAAATCCGGTAGATGATCGACAATATCATCAGCTGGAATTAATGCAAGAGGAAAGAGGCTGAAAATGGAGCGAAGAAAAGCCGCTTATTGGCAAGTAGACAATGTTTTTTATGAAGAACGAGCTATTCGGCAAGCTGTGAGAGCGCGAAGAGAGGACAGCGGCGCCGTTCATGTAATAGGGGGCGGGCATGGTATAAGTGATCCTACAGGAAGCGCGGCGGTGAGGCGTGCAACCCCTTTGCAGTCTGTCACCCTTGCGACGGGGCGCGTCATTCATAAGCCGGAAAGTTGGCTGTATGTTTGCGATGTCTGCTATGGAAGGGTGAGTGAACAAGAAGCGCGGATTCTTCGACTGTATTACAGCCGTCGGATGTCGCCGGTTGAGATTATGGTTAAGATCGGCGGCTACAGCAAACGCGCGATATATTACCTTGTACATCGTTTCTGTTCGTATGGTGTAGAGCTTGCCTGCCAATTGGGTCTCGTAAAAGTTTGGGAAGATTAGAATAAAATTAAAAAAGTGTTGCACAAAAGGGGCACTTTTATATGCTATACTAATAACATAGTTAGAAAGGGTTCGGCGATAACTCTTTCCTGACTATAACTTGCGTTTTCCTTCAAGAACGTGGGGACACTCGCTTTTCCTTTCCTATTTGTAACTCAAAAAGCTAAAAAGGGTAATCCGTTGTCAATTCACGGGTTGCCTTTTTTAGTGGAATTTCTGCAAAAGAAATCCTCCTCTTATTACTTGATAATATACCGATATCGAGATATTATATAAGATAAGAGGAGGTGATGCGTATGGGATAGATCTGAAAGACATTCTTGTTCCAGTGTTAGTTTGGCTGATAACTAGCGTGCTTAATTTCTTAATTAAGAAAAGCAAGCAACTGTTGTTAAGGCGGCTAATGGACAAGAAAAAGCCTAAAGCGAAACGGCGTAAGCACAAGAAGCAGCGGCGTAGACGTTAAAGGCTTAGGCGGGCAGATATTCCAAGGTATCTGCCTTGCCCTTAGTTTATCATAAGAATGGGGGGAGAACAACATGAAAGAGAGATACGTCAAGTACATGCCACTGCTATGTATCGCAGTTTGTATACTACTTTTTGTAGCTGTGCTTTTCATGATGGAGCGAGTTATAGGTATTCCATACTTTATAGGCGGGAGTATATTCGGCTGGTACTTAAGAAAATGGGTGCAGGACTATAAAGATTTAAGTAAACAGGATCGTGATCCTCTTGAGAATAGACGACATACTGACAGCGAGCGAAGCGGCGCAGTTGTACAACATCAGTGAATCATCCATCCGCAAAGCTTGCACCGGGCAGCGAGGCTACCCACCACGGTTTCAACCCGGAGAATATAGGAAGTCCGGTTGCGTATGGCTCATTACCCGTGAGGCAATGGAGCGCGTATATGGACATAACATAAGAGCGGTTGAGTAAAAGTGGATAATAGCATAAAAAGGCAGCTATTTCGATAAGATGGCTGCTTTTTTGATACTTAATATGTACCGCACAAGGAGATCAAAATGAGAGCCTTGCAAATTTTTGAAAATGCAGAATTCGGAAAGATTCGGACGGTAGTACTAGATGATGAGCCGTGGTTTGTAGGGAAGGATGTTGCAGCGGCTCTCGGGTACACGAATTCACGGAAGGCATTAGCAGATCATGTGGATGAGGAAGACAAAAATACCGTAACGATTCGTGACGGTATTCAGGGAAACCCTAATATGACGATCATCAATGAATCTGGTGTTTATAGTCTTGTCTTCAGTTCGAAACTCCCAACAGCGAAAGCGTTCAAGCGTTGGGTGACGAGTGAGGTCTTGCCTTCGATTCGCAAGACGGGTGGTTACCCAATGCCAAACGCTGCACAGGCAAAGCGGGCGGATGCGATGGATCGAGATTCTCGGACGCGGGCGGCTAAGCTGCTGCTGAAGATTGCGGAACGGGTAGAGATTCCAGAGTACAAAGCAGTTTGCCAAGCAAAAGCGGCAGAGATGGTCGCAGGCGAGATGGTGATTCCATTACCCGTGGTGGATCGCCGGACGTATTCAGCGAAGGAAATCGGCGCAAGGCTGGGCATCAGTGCAAACCGCGTCGGGAAGCTGGCAAATTTGTATAGACTGAAGACACCGACATACGGCAAGCTATTCTATTCTAAGTCAGAATACAGTCCTAAGCAGGTAGAGACGTGGCGGTATTACGCTGAAGTTGTTCCGGCATTAAGGAATATTCTTGAACAAAACTAACGCAATCAATCACTGGCAGGCTAGACAGTACCGGTTGAAGAGTGAGCGGAGCTGAGCCTTGCCGCCTTGTCCATTGTCTTCTACAAGCAGACAATGGTAGAAACTAATTTAACATTATATGCATTGAATCAGCAATAATATAATATTAATTGTAAAGTTAAAATAAGTTTTGTTGTCTCAAAATGGATAAGGTACTTTTTGAGGTGGGCAACCCAGCGCGGGTCGTGAGACGCCCGGAAACTCACGCAAGTTTTTTGAAAAAATTGGGCTCCGCGAGGAAGGGGGAATGCTATGCCAATCGGCGTGCCGAAAGGGAAAAAAGACTTCGAGATAAAGGACGGACAAGTGATCGTCCGTGCCAATGTGGTCAGTCTGATTTTCGGCGTCACGCAACGAACGATAAACGAATGGGCAAAACGCGGCTGTCCAAAGATTGCGAAAGACACTTACAACGTTCGTGAGGTCATGGAATGGAAATATGCAGCTGAAAACAAGCCCGAATCACTCGAAGCACAGAAACTAAAGGCAGATGTTCGCTATCGTGAAAGCCGCGCGGACATGGAGGAAATGAAACGTAAGGTCATGGTCGGTGAATACATCGCCGTAGATGACATAAAAGCAGAGCTTACCGACGTATTTGGTCAGGTAAAACAGGCGATGCTCAACATAAAATCGAAGGTTTTACAGAATCTGTACACCATGTATCCAGACTGCGCCTTCGATGTAGCGAATTTGGTAGAAGATGAGGTAGAAAGGGGGCTGAAGACGCTTGCCAACGGCAAAAAGTCAGTCGGTCGAAAGCGTTAGGCAGACCCTAAGAGACGCCATCAAGGAAGCACTCAAGATATTCACCCCGCCGGAAAGAATCACCGTTTCGGAATGGGCAGACAGATACCGCAGCTTAAGCAAGGAAGAAACAAGTCGCCCCGGTATGTGGGATACCTCAAGCGTCCCCTATATGAAGAAAATCATGGACTGCTTTTCAGAGGAAACCATACGAGAGATTGTCTTCTTGAAAAGCACGCAGATAGGCGGTTCTGAAGCCTTGATCAACATGCTCGGCTACATCATTGACCAGCAGCCAAGCCGTATTTACTACGTTCTGCCGGATGACGACCTTTGCATTAAGTTTTCAGAGAATCGCCTAAAGCGAATGTTCCTCAGCAACCGTGAAGTCTTCAAAGGCAAGGTAGACCTGAAGAGTGATGCCAAATTCATTAAATTCAACGGTGGGTTTGCCGCCATCGCCTCCGCACGCTCCCCGTCAGAGTTAGCGTCATGGTCGGTGCCGGTGGTCTTGCTCGATGAAATAGACAAATATCCGATATGGTCGGGGCGTGAGGCGAACCCGATTAAGCTTGCTGAGGAAAGAACGAAGAACTGGCCTATTGCAAAGGTCGTGAAGATATCGACACCAACGCTGAAGACCGGCGCCATCTACAAGGCATACGAAGCCGCTGACATTCGCTATCGCTTTGAGATGCCCTGCCCGCACTGCGGCAAGTCCATCGCCTTTCAATTCGCTAATATCAAATGGCCGCGCGACCAATTTGGAGAGGCTGACCCTACCGTTGTACAGTACCAATCTTACTACGAGTGCGAATACTGCAAGGGGCGGATCGACGACAGGCAAAAAATGCAGATGATGCGCGCGGGCGAATGGAAACCACTGAATCAACGACGAGGCCGCCCGCGCTCCGTTGCCTTTCAAATCAATAGTATCTATTCACCATGGCTAACCTTCGGTATGGTTGCTGTCGAGTTCCTAACATCGAAAGATGATCCAGAGACGCTCATGAACTTCGTCAATTCGTGGCTAGGGGAACCGTGGGAAGACAAAGCCGCAACAATGGATAGTGAAGCTGTCCAAAATAGACGCTCTGACATCCCGATGGGTATCGTCCCGTCATGGGCGCAAATCATTACGGCGGGCGTCGACGTTCAAAAACGCGGTTTTTATTGGACGATTCGCGCTTGGGGGTATCGAATGACAAGCCAAAATATCGCGCATGGTTGGGCGGAATCGTTCGAAGAAATTGAAGCTATCATGAATAAGGTATGGCCGGACGAAGACGGAGACTTAAAATGGCAAGTGAACCTTTGCGCGATTGATTCGGGGTATTCGACAGAGGACGTTTATGATTTTTGCTTGCAGAATTCAGATTGGTGCGTTCCCGTCAAAGGTGCAGTCACGCAAAAAGTAGGAAGATTCACTCGCTCTGCTATTGACGCGGTCGGCAAACAGTATCATGGACAAGCATTATACATCGTCAATGGCGATTCCTATAAGGATTTAATCGCCGCCCGCCTTCGCCGCCCTTTAGGCCGCGGTTGTTGGATGGCATACGCTGAATCCGATCTTGAATATGCAGAGCAAGTCACGGCAGAACATAAAATAGCGACGGTGAAGGGCGGACGACGCATGGAATCATGGGTACCGAAGACCTCACATGCACAGAATCACTATTTAGACGCGGAAGTTTACGCCGCCTGTGCAGCTGACCTATTACAGGTTCGATATTTGGACGAAAAGGACAGCGGCGCTGTTGACGGCGGAGTGGAAGGCCGGCAGGTGCAACAAGAAACAGACGAATTTATCACAGAAAAAGGGGATGGCTGGTTGTCATGATGTTAGAGGAACTCAAAATACAGCTTTCCGGACTAAACAACGCCATTTCTAAGATCGAACAGGGCGCGCAGTCCTATACGATAGGCAACCGGAGCCTTACGCGGGGCAGTCTTTCGGCTTTGTATGCGGAAAGACGCAAATTACAGCAAGAAATAACGGCACTGGAAAGCGGCGGGGGGTGTTATGTTGGGGCATTCACCAGGGATTAATTTCATGGATCGCGTGATTGGATTCTTCAGCCCTAAAAAAGCCTATGAACGCATAGCCTACCGCCAAGCCTATACCGCTGGCGACATGCATCGCCGCCGTGATGATTGGGCGCCGATGGACGGCAACCTTGAACGCTTGAATGCGATGTCGAGAGATTTCGTGCGGCGTAAGGCTAGAGACCTTGAGCGAAATAGCGACATCATGAATGCCGTGATAGAGGCATTTGAAAGAAACGTTGTTGGCTCCGGCTTTGTACCGCAAGCGGATACCGGTGACGAAACACTCAATCAAGAGATTGAAGATGTATTTCGTGAGTGGACGAAGCCGGCAAACTGCGACATTACCGGGGCGCAAGGATTTAACGAGATTTGCAACATGATCGTCCGCCGCATGAAGATTGACGGCGGGATTCTATTTATAAAAACGTATGGCGGCAACCCGCGTATACCTTTCCAATTGCAAGCAAGAGAGGTTTCTGACCTTGAAGGCGAGAGCTTAGTCACGTATCAGATTAAAGGAAGCTCGATTGTCGGCGGGGTTGAAGTCAATCGATACGGGAAGCCGCTTGCCTATTGGATTCGGCAAGAGACGCCGGATGGATGGTCACAGCTGGAGCCGAAGCGCATACCCGCAAAGCGCATGATTGCCCTATGGGAGAAGAAAAGCCCGTCACAGATAAGAGAAATGTCGCCGATGTCACAGGCGATAACAAGGATAGCAGACGCAGAGGACTACCTCGACACCATCAGTTTAAAAGAGAAAATCCTTGCCTGTTTCGGCGTGTTCATCAAGCGTGCGCTCCCCTCTTCCGGTTTAGGGCGCGGTGTAAAAATCGACAAAAAGACCGGTCTTCCAAGAAAAACAGTTACCCCGGGGATGATTCAGGAATTACAGCCAGGCGACGAAGCGCAAGCCGTGGTTCCCTCCGGGCAAGCGTCAAACGCCAAAGACATGTTAAGTATTATGCTGCGCCTAATCGGTGCAGGGCTTGGACTCTCTTACGAAGCCATCAGCCGCGATATGTCACAAGTCAACTATTCTTCCGCGCGGCAAGGCTTACTCGAGGACAAGAGAACCTACGAGAGGATACAGCGGTATATCATGGAACATTTTCTAGATGCCGTTTATCGCGAGGTTATCATCTCGGCGGTCACGGCTGGAACGCTGGACATTCCGGACTTTTGGGAGAAAAAAGAGCAGTACTTGAAACACGCTTGGAACTCTTCCGGCTGGGATTGGATCGATCCACTCAAGGAGGTCAACGCGAACAAGGCGGCCATTGACAGCAATCAGACAACGCTATCTGCAGTCATTGCTAAAAATAGCGGTGCTGATTGGAAAGAGTTATTGACGCAAAGAGCCGCCGAAAAGGCGTTCATCAAAAATTTAGAAGAAACCTATGGGGTGAATATGGAAGGGGGCGTTTCTGTCAGTGAAACAGAAAGCGGTGAAGTTGACACAGACGATTAAGCCTAGTCAATTTCTTAGGCGCGATGGCGTCATTGACAACGCAGATGCCAAGGATACGCGAACGATTACGGTTTCCTTTGCCAGTGAAGAGCCATACGAAAGAGGGTTTGGCATTGAAATCCTGCAAGTCGATGATACTGCACTTACTATGGATCGTTTCGTCGATGGTCTCGGCTGTCTGCTCTACAATCATAATAGAGATGCTGTCCTCGGGCACATTGACAAGGCATGGACAGACGGCGGGAAAGCTTATGCAAGTGTCACCTTCGATACGGATGAGATGGCAGAAACCATCTATCAAAAGGTTGTTTCAGGCACGTTGAAGGGTGTTTCTGTCGGTTATGTCGTTCGTGAGTATGCCGAAGTTCCCGCGGGCGAAACATTAAGTATGGCAAGCGGCACAATCGTGAATGGCCCCGCTTATGTTGCGTCAAATTGGGAAGCAATGGAGATTTCTATCGTCTCCGTTCCTGCAGATGCCACGGTTGGCGTTGGTCGTTCCGAGGAAATGCCGATGAACGTTGCTGTTAAACAGCTGGAAAAGAAAGAAGGTCAAACGATGGACAAAGAAAAGAATGACACGGGTAACATGGACGCCGTTGAAGCAGAACGACGCCGCGCGGCAAGCATTGCGGAACTATGTCGACATTTTAACGTCGAAGCCAGCGAGTATATCGAAAAGGGCTTGCCGCTGGAAGAAGTACAGACGAAGGTGCTTACCCGCGCCGCTAAGACAGAGCCTCCGACAGCAACGGTTGAAGTCGGAACGGACGAGGGCGATAAGTACAGAGACGCGGCAACGGACGCGCTCCTTATGCGCGCGGGCATCGCGGTAAAAAAGCCGGCGGCTGGGGCTGATGCGTTGCGCGCGCTTGGCATGCGGTCAATGATGGAAGATGTTCTATCGCGGGAAGGCATTTCGAATGTGCACCGCATGAGTGATGATGAAATGGTACGTGCCGCGCTTACGGGTACGGGAGCACTCCCCGGCATTTTGTCAAACGTCGCTAACAAATCTATGGGTAAGGCTTATGAAGACGCACCGACGACCTTTCAGTATTTCACATCCGTCGGGTCGAATGTAGATTTCAAGGAAGCTAGTCAGTATCGCCTTAGTGAAGCCGGTGAACTTGAAGAGGTCAAGGAAAATGGCGAATTCAAACACGATGAACTCACCGAGGGCAGCGCAAAGAAAAAGGTATTGACGTTTGGACGTTCCTTCACTTTCACGCGCCAAATGATCATTAACGATGATCTTGGCGCGCTTACGCGTATCCCCGCCCTTTATGCCGCCGCCGCGAAGCGCGGAATTAATCGCCTTGTCTACAGGGAACTCACTAGCGCAAGCAATTATTCGGCGACAAATGGCAACCTTGCCGCTGTTCCTGCGGCTGTTTCGCTGCCTTCCATCAATAGCGGGCGCGTTGCTATGCGCAAACAGAAAAACTTGCGCGGGGAAGCCATGCTTAACGTTGTTCCTAAATTCTTGCTTGTTCCTGCTGAACAGGAATTTCTCGCTAGACAGATGCTGTCTTCAACCAGTGACCCCGACGCAAAGAACAGCGGCGTAATCAACCCGCTGATGAATTCCATGCAGGTAGTGAGTGATGCAGAACTTGACGCCATCGACGCTAAGGCTTGGTATCTTGCCGCGGATCCGTCCCTCATGGATACCATTGAGGTCACCTACCTTAACGGGAATCAGTCGCCAACGATTGAAAGTCAAATTGCCTTTGACACGCTTGGCATTCGCTATCGTATCTATATGGACTATGGCGTCACAGTTCTTGACACCAAGGGACTTTACAAAAACGCAGGTAAATAAGGAGGTTTTGACATGGCAAAAGCAGTTTACATTAATAGGGGCGACACAGTAGCCTATACAGCGACAGCAAAGGCAGTCGCTTACCATGATGTCGTAGCCTTCACGGGCGGTATCGGCGTCGCGGTGCAGGATATCCCAAAGGATACCACTGGTACGGTTGCTATTGTCGGAGCGTTCGCCCTTCCGAAGGCAGCCGGCGAAATTAAGCAAGGCGCAGCAGTTTATTACAAGGAAGAAGACGGCAACATTGTCGCGGCATCTGGCGCTGGCGCTGTTCCGGCGGGCGTTGCCTTGGAGGCGGCGACGGCAGATGCAACGTCCGTTGTCGTTCGCATTGGCTGATTTTAAGACGCTTGCAGCTGACGATATCCTCGATGTGTTTCTTGCACTGGATGCGTTCGCCGATACGCATGAAATCGGGATGGAAGCCGCGCCGGGCGGGGCGTTTTCCTATCGTACGATTCCCTGCGTCATACAAAGTCCGACAGAGCAGAAGCGCTTTCAAGCAACAGAAAAGTATGATGGCTTTGAAGTCACACACGGTGAACTTTTTATCCTGCATGCCAAGAAAGAGGATTTTGGGGAAGCTCCCGTCGAAGGCGCAGCGATGACCATTGACGGCGTCTATTGTATCGTCGCCTCATCCATTGAGGATATGGGGATGCTGTCGGTTACACTGCATAACAGCCATGCACAAAGGGGGCGCGGGTATGTCTATTGAAATCACCTTGACAGGCAGTGAACATCTAAGGCAAGCGTTAAGTCAACTCGACATGGGTATGTTCCAAAAGGTTATACGTGCGTCTGCAAAACGTGCGGCAACCGCGGCAAGGACTATGGGCGCCAAAAGTATACGCGCTATCTACACAATAAAATCAGGGGATCTAAAAAGCCGTGCGAGCATTCAGGCAAACGGAGAAGGGGCAAGGCTCCGTATTCGCGGCAGTATGGAAAACATCACAAAATATTCTGCTAGACGAAACAGCCGTGGGGTATTTGTGACAGTCAAGCGTGGCAACAGGGCGAAGGTACCGCGCGGGTTTACCATCGGCGGGCGCTTTGTTGCGCGTCGAGGCAAGGAACGCTACCCGCTCCGGGGTATCTATGGTCCCGCTGTACCCCAGTTGTTTGGGAATCCAGAGGTTATGGACGCAATGCAAGAGCGCGCTGGAGAAATCTTTGAAACACGCGTCATGCATGAAATCTCCTATCGGTTAGGGGTGTGATCGCATGACACCTTTAGACTGTGCCAAGGGATTAGCGGATTATCTCCGCGAACAATTTAAGGTATACAGCGAAACGGCAATCTATACGATGAACAGCACGGAAACAAGAAAGCCGGTCGATGTTTACGCAGGCTTTCTGCCGAGGGCGTCAAGAAGGGAAGACATGCAAGCGTTATGCCCTGCTATTGTTTTACGGCCGGACACGGTCGAAGACGGCGCGGAACGTTCAAGCGTATCTCTCGTTGCCTATGCTACGGTATATGACGAAGATATGCGGCGCGGCAGTGATTCCCTGTATCATATGGTGGAGCTGATTCGCTTTCTCCTGCTTTCAGAAAATCCCGTATGCGACCGATGGCAAATAAAACCTGGGATGAAAATCACCGTTCCCGATGACCAGCCATTCCCGCAATGGTTAGGGGTGGTTGAATTTGAAGTCACCCTTCCGGAACCGATATGGACACCTAGAAGCATAAATGGTGAAGTGCTATGGAAAAGGAAAGAGACACGCAGCAGGCGGAAATGACACCGCCCGCCGAAACTAAGGAGCCGAAGACGAAAAGAACATCACCGATGATTTACATCGGGCCGTCCTTCCGCGATCGTATGCTCCAAACCTACAGTATCGCGGAAGAGGGTATCCCGACAGAATACCGAGGTACCGTCTACGAGAAATTATTTGTGACACCTAAGGACCTGCACGAAGCGCGCTTAGCTATTGCGCGAAAAGGCTCAATGCTCCATACCTTCTATTTGCAGGCGCTTAGGGAGCACAAAATTAAGGAATAAAGGGGGTTTCACTATGGCATATTTCCACGGCGTGAAAGCGTCGGAAATTGCGACAAGCGTCATTGCAACGGTGCAAACGACAGCGGGCTTACCGGTCGTCTTCGGAACGGCGCCGGTTCATCTCACGAAGAATCCTTCAAAGTATGTGAATAAGCCGGTAATCTGCTACAGTTGGGATGAAGCGGTTCAGGCTATTGGGTATCATCATAATTGGGACAAGTACACGCTTTCGGAAGCGATGTATACGGAGTTCAAGCTTTATGCGGTGAATCCCATTGTGTTTGTCAACGTTCTTGACCCAAAGAAACACAAAAGCACGAAATCGGTACAAACCTACGAGGTAACAGCGAATAAGGAAGCCATTATTCAGGAAGCTGTGCTGAAAGATACGCTTGTTGTCGAGGGCGGGGCGCTTAATACCGACTATACAGCCGCTTTTAATGACGATGGGGAACTTGTCATCGGTATTATTAAGGGCGGCGCGCTAGACGCTGCACAAAATATCAAAGCTAGTTTCTCCTTCGTTGATACGTCGCTCGTCCATGAGGATGACATCATCAATTCTTTCGAGGAACTCGATAAAATCTATGGGCGGTTTGGCATGGTGCCGGGCATTGTCGCCGCACCGGGCTATTCCGAAAAACCGACCGTCGCCGCCGTCATGCAGGCAAAGGCGCTGAATATCGACAATCTTTTCCGCTGTATTGTACTGACCGATGTCGATACAGCAAAGGTTACTTCTTATCAGGATGTGAACGAATGGAAGAACAAGAACGGTTATACGGGTAATAATGAGGTTGTCTGTTTCCCCTGCGTTCGTAGCGGCGACATGCTTTTCCATATGTCAACGCATATCATGGGCATTATCGGCGTGATGGATCAGGCGAATACCGATGTACCGTACGAATCGCCGTCTAACAAGGATATGCATATCACCGGCATGTGTCTTAAGACGGGCGAGGAAGTCAATCTGACACATTCACAAGCGAACCTGTTGAATTCGCAGGGTGTTATGACGGGCTTGAACTTTATCGGCGGCTGGAAATCCTGGGGTAACTATACCGGCGCATTCCCTGGCAAGAGCGATGTCAAAGATACGTTTATTTGTGTTCGTCGCATGTTCGATTGGCAGTATCAGACGTTTATACTGAATTACTGGCAGAAAGTAGATCAGCCGCTGATGCCGCGCCTTGTTCGCACGATTGTTGACAGTGAACAGATTCGCTTGAACGGACTTGTCTCACGTGGTTTCCTGCTTGGCGCCTCTGTCCTATTCCTTGAAGAAGAAAATCCGACGACGGACTTGCTAGCGGGTATCATTCGTATTCACACAAAGATTACACCGCCGGTACCTGCGCAGGATATCGAGGATATCATTGAGTATGACGTTAACAATTTCACGGCACTATTCGACAACTAAAGGGGTGACAAGATATGCCAAAGACGCCCGAGATGATCAATGACGCGCGAGCCTATATTAACGGCAGTGCAGATTTCTATCCGACGACAGAGCTAGAACTACCAGAAATCGAATCATTAACCGCAGATGTTGAGGGGGCGGGACTATCCGGGAAGATTGAAGCCCCTGTCGAAGGTCAGATCGATTCGATGGAAGCGAAAATCACGATGCGCGTTCCAACTGCACAAGGCATGACGCTTATCGCCGGCCGTCCGATCACGTTAGATGTCTATGCAGATATTCAGCGGTTTGACGCAGGGGCAAACGCCTATAGTCATAGTCAGATGCGTTCGGCTATGCGCGGCCGCATAAAATCCGTGAAGCCGGGTTCCCTTAAGCGCGGCGAAACGACAGACAGTGAATTCACGATAGAAGTGCACTATCTTAAGATTGAGTATGACGGGAAAACGACCGTTGAGATTGACAAATTCGGTTATAAATGTGTGATTGACGGGGTTGACCTCCTGCGAGAAGTACGTGCAAATATTGGCATGTGAGAAAGGAATTAGAATATGGCGGATGAGAAAAAGAACGATGTTTCCGTTTTGGAACCTGCCGAAGTCATTGACGAGGCCAGTGTCATTAAGCTGAAAAAGCCGTTTGAAAACGGCGTTGACCGCGTAGTTTTCAATTGGGACAAGGTGACAGGTTTTACCCTTACGAAGTGCTACGAGAGAGCCAAGAAGAAAGAGCCGGCAATGACGATTCCTTCAACCTCTATGGTTTATCAGGCGGCAGTTGCGGCCGCGGCAAGTGGTTTGCGCTATGATGATATTCTTTCCCTTTCAGGCTCTGACTTCATCGCCGTCACAATTAAGGTACAAAGTTTTTTGCTCGATACGGGGAACTAAATGAGATTAAAGTCTCTGCTTTGCGCATGGCGAAATACAGCTATACATCGATAGAGTATTTCTTGTCCTTGCCCCTTGCAGAATTCAAAGACTGGACGCAGATCATCAACGCGGAAATACAGCGAGAAAACGAAGACGTGAAGAGAAAGACGCCAAAAGCTAAATAGGGCGTCTTCTTTTGTTGAAAAGGCGGTGAACAGTGTATGGCTGGGCGTATCATGGAGCTTGCGCTTGAAATAAAAGGCAAAATCGACAGAGCGATCCCGGAATCCTTAAGAAATGCCGCCTCAAGCGTGGCGGATTTAGACCGCCGGCTTGCGCAATTGCGCGGTTCATCAGCGAGTATTGACGCTTTCGCAAGGCAGGCGGCAACCGTTCGAAGGCTGTCTAATGAATTTAGGCAAGCGCAAACCGCCGTACGGGCGGCGGCACAGGCCATGCGGCAACAGGGCGGCGCAACACGTGAATCGCAAGCCGCCTATACAGCGGCACAAAATAGAGTCCGTGCCCTTAGCCAAGCGCTAACAGAAGAACGCGCGCGCCTGCAACAGACCAGCGCGGCACTTCGAGCCGCAGGCGTTGATACAACACATCTTGCCAGTGAACAACGCAGACTACAAGCAGAATTAACACGCACACAAGCCGCAAGAGGCAACAGGCAAAATGCGGCGGCGGCACGTGGTCGAAGAGATGACGCAAGCGCAAAACTAGCCGCCGCAACCATCAATTTTCAAGGCGGCATGGACATTATGAAGTCCATCACTTCCCCGCTTGTTGAGGCTACAAAGAGTGCGATCAAGTTTGAATCCGCTATGGCGGATGTTCGAAAGGTCGTTGACTTTGACAGTCCGCAACAGTTCAAAGAGATGGGAAACGATATCTTAGCCATGTCACAGCGGCTCCCTATGGCGGCGAATGATATAGCTAAGATTGTCGCCGCGGGCGGGCAAGCAGGCATCGCCAAGGAAGGACTGCTTGAATTTGCCGAATCTGCTATTAAGATGGGAATCGCTTTCGATCTAACGGCAGAGCAGGCCGGCGATATGATGGCGAAATGGCGAACAGCTTTCCACATGAACCAAGATGAAGTCGTTTCGCTTGCCGATAAAATCAATTATTTGGGGAATACGACATCGGCATCTGCTCCGAAGATTTCGGATGTTGTGACGCGTATCGGACCTCTCGGTGAGATTGGCGGTGTTGCGTCAGGTGAAATCGCGGCACTAGGCGCGGCAATGGTTTCTACTGGCGTTGAGTCAGATGTTGCCGCAACTGGTATCAAAAACCTCATTCTAGGTATGACAGCTGGCGCAAGCGCTACGAAAACACAGCAAGAAGCGTTTCAAAAGCTAGGCTTTTCGGCAACCGATATGGCGAAACGTATGCAGACAGACGCAAAAGGTGCCATCCTTGACCTCATGAAAGCGATTAAGAAGTTGCCTGCTGAAGAACAAGCCGCTACATTAAATGACCTATTCGGGAAAGAATCTATCGGTGCTATTGCGCCGCTGCTTTCAAACTTAGATACATTGGCGGAAGACCTGCATAAAGTAGGCGATGCTAGTTTATACGCTGGCAGTATGAATCAAGAAGCTGCCACTCGTATGGAGACAACGGAAGCCAAGCTGCAGCAATTCAAGTCAAGCGCTGAGGCTGTTGGTATAACCGTTGGACAGGTGCTATCTCCTTATATTGCACAGATTGCGGTAGCATTAATGCCTGTGGTACAAGGATTCGCCCAATGGGCACAACAGAATCCGGGACTTGTCGCAACACTTGCCGCTATTGCCGCAGCTATTGCTGTTATTGTAACAACACTGCTGGCTATATCCATTGCCGTTGCCGGTTTTAGCTTTATTTCCGCACAAATGGCGGTTTTTGCCGCTGCTGTCAGCCGCTTATCTGTTGTATTTACGGTACTGCGTACAGGGTTGACGCTTGCTGCTATCGGCTTTCGTATTCTCACTGCCGCCATGATGGCGAATCCTATTGGTTTTGTCGTTGGGCTTATTGCTATATTGGTCAGTGTCCTCATCTACCTTTGGAACACAAACGAGGGCTTTAGAGCGGCGGTATTAGCTGCATGGGAAATGATTCAGTCTAAAATCGGAGCTGTCCTTGGTGTCATGTTCGGTGTCGTTGGCCTTCTTATTTCTTTGTGGAATACCAACGAAGGATTTAGAGCCTCTGTTCAAGCGGCATGGGCGGCAATTCAAACGGCTGTCGCGACAGCTGTTGCAGCTATTTCAGCCGGTTGGGATTCCTGTATGGCTGCTCTTTCGGCGGCATGGGATTCGGCTGTACAAGCTGTCCATAGTGCACTTAGTTCTATCGAGGCAAGGGTTTCGAGTGCAGTTGCGACAATTCGAAGCTGGTGGGACAGCTTAACGGCCGCCTTGTCAAGACCGATTAATGCCGTCGTTAATATCTTTAAAAGCGGCGGCGGTGATACGGAACATCTGGCAAGCGGCGGCATTTTCAATAAGGGCGCCTTCTTAACGACCTTTGCTGAAGACAGTCCTGAAGCGGCAATTCCTCTTGACGGCTCTGCACGCGCTCTATCGCTATGGCAACAAGCCGGTCAAATGTTGGGCGTCATGCCGCAAGGCGGCGCAAGCGAAAGCATAAGCGCCGGCGTAAGCAGTAAAGCTTTAGGCGTTATGCCGCGTGGCAACGGTAATACTATACCAACAGAACCGCGGAAGATATCCGTTGCCCCATTCAATAGAGGCGGCTCGTTCACGATGGAGTTTTCTCCTACGATTACAATTTCAGGCGGGGCGGACGCAAACACGGCAAATATGATCCGACAGGCACTGGAAGAGCAAGCGCAAAAGTTCAAGCAGGAACTGCCGCGTATGTTACGAAGCATCCAAGCAAACGAAAGGCGCTTATCCTATGAATAGAACGATATACAGCACGATACAAGGAGATATGTGGGACAGCATTGCCTATAAAGTATATGGCAACGAACTGTATATGCATGCTCTGATAGAAACGAATCAGAAATATAGAGACTTGTCCATCTTTCCCGCGGGCATCAAGCTTAACCTGCCTAAAATAATTAAGGGCTCCACTCGAGCCGTACCGCCATGGAAAAGGTGATGAAGAATGTCCGTATTCGATACCTTGCAAAAATGGCAGGGAGAATTACCCCCCTCAACCTACCTATCCCGCCGCGCTTGGTGTGAAGTCAAGTACACGCCAAAAGGCGAAACGGAAGAAAAAGATATATCCGAAGAGCTTATGAAGTATTTGTTGTCGGTAGACTACACAGACAACATGACGGATCAGGTCGATGATGTTTCTCTTACCCTTGAAGACCGTGCAGAACTGTGGGCAAATGATTGGTATCCAGCGCCGGGCGCAAAGGTGAAGATTACCTTCTTCGTCTTAGGGCGTAAGAGCGTCACGGATGGCGTGGAAACATTCGAAGTAGGTACCTATGAGGTAGACCAGATTGAGTTGCAGGGAATGCCAACCACGGTTGAGGTCAAAGCAGTAAGCGCTGAGGCAGAATCAACCTTGCGCGGGGAAAAGAAAAATAGAACATGGGAAAATATCACGGTCAAGGCTGTTGCTGAAGATATTGCCAAACAGAATAACTTAACGGTCGCTTGGCATTGTCAAGACAATCCTACCCTAGACCATACGGAACAATCCGACGAATCCGATTTAGAATTTCTGAAAAAGGTAGTGAAAGACGCCGGCTTTTGTCTAAAGATTGAAACACAGCGCGTGATTATTTTTGACGAACAAGAACAGGAAAAAGGCGAGCCAGCAATTATTTTTTACCACCCCGGCACGAAGGATCAACAACAACAAGACGAACAGCAGACCGGCGGCGATAAAAAGAAAGAGGTTGACAGCTTTTTTTCTTACAGAATTACAGCCAAAACGCGCGATGTCTATAGTTCTTGTCACGTCCGCTACAAAGACGGCAAGAAGGGCGCTGTCATCGAAGGTACTTTCAAAGCACCAAATCGCGACAAGGGAAAGACGCTTGAAGTGAATGAGCAGGTGAAGGATACCGCCGAAGCAGAAAGGCTTGCCAAAAAGCGCCTAAGGGAAAAGAACAAGGAAGAGTTAACCGCGAACTTTTCCCTATACGGCGATTTTATCTATGCGGCGGGTATGCTCGTCGAGATAAAGAATTTTGGCAAGGCAAGCGGGAAATATATTATCACGAAGGTACAGCATGCAATATCCGGCGGTTATACGTGTTCAATCGATATGAGGAGGTGTCTGGATGGATATTGAACCGAAGACCAAGCAAGCCTTAGAAAACATGTTTTTTTACGGCGTTGTTTGTGAACAGAATCCGGCGGCAGGGACAGCGCGTGTAACACGGGAGGATAAAGAAGGCAAGGTGACCGCTGAACTGATGGTATTGCAGCGTGGTACAAAGTCAACGAAAGACTTTTACATGCCTGCGATTGGCGACCAAGTTCTATGTATACAGACACCGAACTTTTCAGGCAAGGGCACCGGTGACGGGTTTATCTTGGGCGCGTTCTACAGCAATATAGACCCGCCGCCGAAAGACGCCGCGAATAAAACGCGCGTACTGGATCATACAGGCGATGTCATCTGGCGCATAGGCGGCAAGCTTTCCATCCACGCGGGCACGCTCGACATTGTGGGCGGCGGCGATGTAGTGGCAAGCGGCATTTCCCTAAATAGCCATGTCCATGGCGGTGTTACCCCGGGCGGCGGAACTACGGCGGGACCACAGTAAGGGGCGATACATATGTATATAGGGTATATGGGGGATGTTGTATTTTTGGCGTCTTCCCATTACTTTTTAACGCCTTCGAACACGGAACGAAGCACGGCGGGGCGCTGGCAAGACCATGAGCTCATTTATAAAAAGCCGGTCAGTGAATTTTTAGGTGCAGACCTGCAAGAAATGAGCTTTGACCTATTCCTCTCCAAGCAGTACGGTATAGACCCTAAAAAGCAGTACGAGGAACTAAAAACCATGTGCGAGACGGGCGCCGTCTTTCCTTTGATATTGGGCGGGCGCCCGGTAAGTCAAAACTATTGGACACTAAGAAGCTTGTCGCTTTCGGATGTGTATTACACGCCAACAGGGAAAATGCATACAGCGAAAGTATCCGTCAAACTCAAGGAATACGACGACAGCAACTATACAGAGGAAAAGACAAAAGTAGATCTTTATGGCTCAATTGGCAATGCCATCACGGGCATCTTCTAAGAAAGGCGGCGATTTACTTGGCCTATATTGTCACAGCTAAGGATTTGAAGCGAATTAACTTTGCACCGTCTTCGGTCGTTGAGGAAGTACTTCAGAATGTGCGGACACTGTTAAACACGATTCGAGGGGAAGTCGTTCTCGATCGTGCCTTTGGTATGCCTGCCGATATCGTTGACATGCCCATACAAAAAGCACAAGCGGCCTTGTCAAGCGCCATCTTCACGCAGATAAAACGGTATGAGCCGCGCGCAACAGTCGTTCAAATAAGCTTTACAGGCGACGTGAGCGGTAAATTAGATCCCGTTGTAGAGGTAAGAATCCGTCAGTACCCCACGGATAAATCTGGGGGCTTGTAAGTCGGAGGTGCATAGGTATGAGACTGAGTGAGTTACCGAACATCGACTTTGTAGATGTCGATACCGAAACGGTTGAGAAATCTGTCTTCACTGCATATCAAAACATCACAGGAAGAACACCCGCCTTAGCGGATCCTATACGGTTGTTCCTGCTGTTTATTGCCGATGTGCTCGTTCAAATGCGAAATAACTTGAATTACACGGGCAAGCAGAACCTTTTGAAGTATTCCGAGGGCGATAATTTAGACAATCTAGCCGCTCTTGTTGGTGTCACACGCAATCAGGCGACAGCGGCGCATACTTCCTTAAGGGTTACCCTTTCGGCGTCCCTAGGCAATGAAGTCGTTGTTCCAGACGGAACGCGCGTTGCAACACAAAACAATATTAAGTTTGCGACAAGTGAAGACCTCATGATCCCCGCAGGCGAAACAGAGGGTATCGTACATGCGATATGCACAGAAATCGGCGCTGTTGGAAATAATTTTAAGGCGGGCGAAATCTCAAATATTGTAGACCCCATCGCCTATGTTGCAAAAATGGTTAATACGACAATGTCCGAAGGCGGCGCAAATACCGAAAGCGATGATTCCCTAAGAGAAAGAACCTTCGAGGCGCCTGAACATTTTTCAACAGCAGGGCCACGCGGTGCCTATGAGTATTGGACGTATACCAGCAGTTCGCTTATAAAAGATGTCTCTGCTACCTCGCCTACGCCGGGCGTCGTTCAAATCGTGCCCCTCCTTGAAGGCGGCGTGATACCCGGACAGGAAATTTTAACGCAGGTGGAAAAGACCTTAAGCGCCTCCAAGGTTCGCCCGCTAACCGATAAGGTAATCGTGAAGGCTCCCGTATCGGTTGGCTATGATATAGATGCAAGCTATTACATTGACAAGGAAGCAGACGCGTCATTCGTACAAGAAAAAGCAGCGAAAGCGGTGACTTCGTACGTTACATGGCAAAAGTCCCGTATTGGGCGGGATATCGTACCCTCTAAGCTAATACAGCTTTTGATGACGGTTGATGGCGTGAAACGTGTCGATGTCATAGCCCCAACTTTTACGCCTGTTAGCGGCGATTCTGTAGCGCAAGAGGGAACTATAAATGTGAGGATAGCAGGGGGTGAAGAAGCGTGAGGCGCGTCGATTACAATATTGCCGAGCATCTCCCCCTATCCATAGACAAGAAGAATCTGCATGAGGTCGCCGAAACGGTTGACCGATGTCTGCGAGAGCTTGACGCTCTCACGGAACTTGTCGGGATATATCCTCGTATAGATTCCTTATCCTCTGCTTTTATTGATGCTTTAGCGATTCAGTTTCACGTTGATTTCTATAACCGCGCGTACCCTTTAGCGGTACGGCGCGCGCTGGTGAAAAATTCGATTCGATGGCATGCCATTAAGGGGACACGGGCGGCAGTTGAGCAAGTCATAACGACGATTTGGGGCGATGCTGAGGTTTCTGAATGGTTTGAGTACGGCGGGGAGCCGTATTTTTTCCGCGTCCGTTTGTTGGTGAATGACAGGCAAATTGACATACAGCGAATCGATGAACTATACCGCGCCATTGAAATGACGAAGAATTTGAGGTCTTGGATTGACCGCCTTATCTTGCGCCTGGAACTAAAAACAGAATTGAAAATAGGCGTTGGGGTTTCTGTTCGGCGGCAAGTCGATCTATACCCTGCAAAGAATCGGGGCGGTATCGGGCATATGCCGCTTTATGTCGCCGATGTCGTCACCACACATAAAACGTTTGAGACATTCCCTGCCATAGGGGAAGGCGCGAATACGCAAGCACGTCATTTCTTCGGTGCAGGGGTGAACATATTTAAGGGGGTAATACTACCGTGAGCAATTGGAGCAGTGGAATCATCACCGCGCGCGGACTTGCCTTACAAGCAAAGGTTGAGGCCGGGCAAACGAAACTTGAATTTACAAAAATGAAGCTTGGTACAGGTGTGAGCCGCGCGGAAGATGTCACCGGTTTTATCGATCTAAAAGAACCAAGGGAAACGCTGAAGATAACCAGCGTGAGCATCAATGATGACAGTTCTGTTCGGGTAATGAGTGTACTCGATACCTCAACCATTGACCGCGCCTTTGAAGCGCGTGAACTTGGTCTCTTTGCGAAAGACCCGGATATCGGCGATATCCTATACGCAGTCAATCTGGACAGCACGCCGGATACGGTTATCAACCGAAATGCCGCCGCGCATGAAACGATTGAGTATGCTATGAACATCGTTATTAGCAATGCGGAAAACGTTGTCATCAACGTGAATCCAGAAGGGCTTGTGACGAATAACGTTTTTGAAAACACCTTTGGCATTGTTAAGCGTGTACATTTCTACCGGGAAGGGGATTTGCTATACGACAAGAGTTTTGCACGGCATGACTTCCGCCTTCGTTGTATTCGTTCGGGGACAACAGACGAACCCCTGCTTGATTTATCCCATGCGAAAATTGGCGACATCATTGAAGATGGCACAGTCCAATGGAAGGTAGTGAGCCTGCAAGCAAGCGACGATGTCGGAAGTTATGTATCATTAGATACGGCAAGCACCATAGACTTTTCCCTTGGTTATGACACGCAAGGCGTTTACATGATTACGCCGGACGCCTAAAAGGAGGCTACGTCAGCACCCCACGCCTAAAGGCGGGGGCTTGTAAGTCGGAGAAACATAGATAAAGAGGTGGATGTGATGATGAAGACTTATATTGCAACAGAAAACACACAAGGCGAAATCCGCGACTTGCTAAAGAACATTAAGCAGACGTTCACTGACGGCGGGCTTGGCACACCGCCGCACCTTACCATAAATACCCCGATCGGGTGCACGGTGACGGTATCAGACGGACAAACAACAGTAACGCCGAAAGAGATTAACTCGGGCGTATGGCATACAAATCTACCGCATTTAGGAACATGGGAAGTCACCACGGCGAAAGAAGGGCGTTCGAACAAAAGAAAGGTTCACGTCGAAGAAGTCAAGGACTATACCATTGCGACATCGCAGGGTGTCCGCTATGGCTATCGCATCAAAAAGACGGAGGGCAATCCTTCGGCGCGCGTTGAGTATCTCTATGACGCGGTAGGGCTGCGCCCCGCCAAAATGAATTTCACGGCAGGTACCTTCGACTATGGCGATTGGGGCAACAAGTGGTTTGTCACAGGCAATAAGCCCGTCATGCTGAAAAATGACGGCACCATCGACTATGAATTGGATCCGAAGGACTACAGCAAGAAGAAAGGCAGTGGTCTGGCGTCCGATGTTGCGAATGAGAGCTACGAGGGGAATGCTATGGCAATCTTCCCGCTGGTTTGGGTCTATCGCTACGAAGACGCAGATTATTTGTACGAAATTATTAGCGATACGCAGTACGATGAGAACTATAAGGCATATGCACATACAAGAGCGGATGGCACAATCGCGGATTGGTTCGCTTGGTCAATGTATAAAGCTAGTGGCAATGCTACGAAGGCAAGAAGCCTATCCGGGAAAAGTAGTTTGAGCACTTTGAACGCTGATGGAGAGATTGTCGCAGCAAAGGCAAATGGGGACAACTGGTATACACATACTTGGAGCCAACATGAGCTTATCCGGACACTTCTTGTTTTGCTAGGACGGTCAACGAACACACAAAGTATATTTGGCAACGGTAACGCATCGACTAATATTCCTTTCGGTTCAAACGACACACGCGGTCGCTTTTACGGCAGTGCTGCCGATACAAAAACCCCCGTAAAAGTTTTCCATATCGATGATTTTTATGGCTATACATGGGATAGAACGGCAGGTATGCTACAATCCAATGATGGAAGAGTGTATGTGAAAATGACGCCAGAAAATGGAGGATATTCTACAAGCGATATCAGTAGGTATATGGATACGAATATTGTCTTATCACAACACGATGATCGATATATTAGTGCAGTGAGCTGCAGCCAGTATGGCATGATTCCTACAAGCGCATTAGGCAGTGAAACGACATATTTTTCAGATATATTATTGACAAGACGTTCCCTAACAAGTGGCTCGATAAATTATTTGGAGATGAACTCGAGTGCTGTGCATGCTCCTGGCTCCTTAGGTGCTTTCGCTATGGCATTGAATGTAGACAAAACATATATTAAATGGGATGTGAGCTTTGGTCTCTCACTCATTCAGCCTGCCCATACATGACACATTCAATATTGAAAGGAGATTTTTTATGACGGATTGGAAGAAAGTGCAAGGCTCGCAGGAAGAAAAACCTGTGGCTTTTGACACAAAGACCAGCGCTTTTGTCGTATACCAGCGGCGAAATATAAAACGCATCACATGGACAAGTCCAGACGGTGTAAGTACTGAGCTTTGGGAATACGAAGAAAGGGAGCTGACGCCGGAAGAATACGCCATCGCACGTGTGGAAGAACAAGACAAGACCGTTCGTAACATGAGCGCAAGCGTTGACTTCTTCACGGCGCAAGCAGAAACGCAAGAGAAAACGATTCAGGGTTTACGTGGGGATATCGATTTCTTAATGGCAGCTATTGACAACGGAGGTACAAAACATGCAGCACAGTAAGCATTTCGACAAGGTGAAGTATTATTATGAACATGGCTATTGGAACAAATGGCGGTGTTGGCGGGTCGTTGGTTCTTCTTGGCTCAACAAGGACGAATACAAAGAGCTCACCGGTGAGGAATGGAGTGAGTTCACCGAACCAGAACGAGACGACTGATTCAATGAAAAGGGAAAGTAAGACATGGAATTAGAGGAAGTCACCGCGGCGATTGTCGTGTCTGTGCTTTCAGCAATTGTGAGTAGTATCGCGGGCGTGGTGATATATCGCGCCCGTGACGCTATCACGGCAAATCATAAAGAAGCCGACGCAATAAAAGACGGGGTGCAGGCAGTCCTTCAAGATCGCCTTGTTTCTCTCATGCTAGAAGCAGAGCAAAAGGGATTTGCGCCGGTGCAAACGGTTGAGAATGTGTCCGTGATGCTACAAGCGTATAAAGGGCTAGATGGAAATGGTATGGTTGAAGAATTATTTGAACGGTTTCGGAAACTTCCACATGTCAGATTGGAAAACGAAAGGAAGTGATTTCGTGAAGCACTCTGTGGATACAATTATCGGCGCGGGACTTGTTCTTGCGCTTATTTTGACTGTTGCACTTCCTGCTATCGGCATGAGTGGAAACTACGAACGCCTGCAAGACACTATCTCTGTGGGCCTCGTTGGTTTCATGGGGAAATCGGTTGTGTCGCAACAGAATAAGGAATAGGAGTGATTATGGCAGAATATCGAAATCCACAAAGGCTAAAACATGGGAACAATTTGACCATCGTGACGACGGGGGATTCTTCGGCGGCGGCAAACCCGGCATACGGGCATTACGCGGATACAGACGATGGCAGGATGACGCCATGGCCGGAGCTTTTGGCGCAGCGCTATACCAGCCATAAGTTCTACAATCGCGCGGTGAATGGGGATACATTCGAGATGATGCGCGACCGCTTTTACCGCGATGTGCTGAGCCTCGACCCGGACATTGTAATCATTGCAGGCGGAGGGAATAACTGTTGGGATACGTCAAAGCCGGTAACGGGGGTTGCAGGTATCGACATGGCGAATCAGTGCATGGCAAACGGGATTTATGTACTGGACGTCATGTATATGCCGATTTCGCGCGAATGGGTAGAGCGTATGTCTCATACGGCGACCGCGTCGCCTGAGCAGAAAGATAAGATATGGCAGAACGCTTATACCATGCAGGCGGCAGTTGTTGAGTGGTGCAGGGAGCATGAGATTCCGACGGTGAATGCCTCGGGGGTGTTTGCTGACCGGCAGCGGCTCCATACGGAATGGCTTAGGCGGGATATCATGCACCCAAACCAAGCGGGTTATCGCGTGATATGTGACTTGGTAGCTAAGGAGTTTTCAAAGGTGCTCCGTGAGCGGCGGAGGCGCTGAAAGGAGAAAAATCATGAAGGTGTTTTTAAATCCAGGGCACGCGCCAAACGGCAACCCCGATCCAGGCGCGTGTGGTTGCGGACTTGAAGAGCACGCGGTGGCAAAGGCGATCGCTGACCGCGTCGAAGGATACCTAGAGGCGGCCGGGGTTAGCGTCGTTGGAAACCTGCAAAGTGACAGTCTAGGCGAGATTGCACAAACGGCAAATGCAAGCGGGGCAGACTTCTTCATTTCGGTTCATTGCAATGCCTTTAACGGCGATGCACACGGTACAGAGGTCGAGATATTCCCGGGAAGCCGGGCAGGTGGACGCCTTGCCACCTATGTACTATCGCAAATCGTCGATAGCCTAGGAACGCTGGACAGGGGGCTGAAAGACCGCCCGAATCTCTATGTGCTGAAACATACGGACATGCCGGCGATTCTGGTGGAAACGGCGTTCATTGACAACGAGGAAGACGCTGAGCTTTTGCGCAACAGACAAGATGCTTTTGCCCGTGCGATTGCGCGCGGGGTAACGGATTATGAGGTCAAGGAAGGGGTATGATCATGAGTAAGTGGACAGAGCTACGAGATTCTTTGCTTGAAAGCATGAGAGGCGGTGTGCTTGATGTAAACGAGCAGTCGAAGCAGGATTTCTTAATACAGTTTATAGAGGCGGGCTTTCCTGTCATTGAACAATATGCAGAAAAGTTTTCTGAGGCTGTGAAAGAACAGGCAGAAAACGAAACCGGCTGGATTCGTGTCCGCGATTCTGTCGTTATTCCGTTTGGGGTGAATGTCATTCTATTCATCATGAAGCAGATCATGAGTAAGACAATTAAGGCCACAACTAATTGACAAGCAAAAAGCCCCGCAGGCTCAAAGGAGTAATGCGGGGCTTTCTAAAATTGTCTACATTTTGTCTACCAATACCATGATTGACCTTTTTTATATGTATAATATGATTTTTTATGGATGCAACATTTTCTCCGCTATATTTAGCTCTTATAGGCATTCAAAAACTTCATAAAAGACTAAATAAATGAGACACCTTTTTTCGAAAGGAAAACGATAGCATGTCCTCACCTGCAACGATACCATCTTCCGTTTCC
>ERZ773063.235-NODE-235-length-37567-cov-8.673544_pt1 | contig 37567 bp, 33 predicted proteins | sample MGYA00580625_ERZ773063 | MGnify/ENA primary metagenome ERZ773063 (study PRJEB29015, sample SAMEA2738022) | human oral metagenome | biome: human oral; feature: human-associated habitat; material: dental | place: China | collected 2042 ... | reverse complement strand
ACAGAGCGCCTGAATAGGCTTTTATGAGTGTCCAAGATTTGGGGGCCAGTTCAAACCCAAAATCCGGTTTTCAGACGACCTCTTTGCTTTTTAAATTCAAATCAAACCATTTAAGCTCAAATCGTACCGCTGCCTTGCGCTTTCGGTTTGGCGGCACCGAATTCCAGTTTGCTCAAGGCGGAGAGGTAGGCTTTGGCGGTGGCAACCAAAACGTCGGTATCCGCGCCCTGACCGTTGACAACGCGGTTGCCGCGTGCCAAACGTACGCTGGTTTCGCCCTGGCTTTCCGTGCCTTGCGTTACGGCATTGACGGAATAAATCTGTAAAGTCGCGCCGCTTTGCGCTACGCTCTCAATCGCTTTGAAAATCGCGTCGACAGGGCCGGAGCCGCTGGCGGAAGCGCGTTTTTCTTCGCCTTTGATGCTGAACACGATGTCGGCGCGCGGTTCTTCGCCGGTTTCGGTGCTGATTTTTTGGGAAATGAATTTGTAGCTCTCGGCGTTCATGCTGCCCATTTCGTCGGACACCAGCGCGTGCAGGTCTTCGTCGAAGATTTCGCGTTTTTTGTCGGCGAGTTCTTTGAAGCGGGCGAACGCGGCGTTCAGCGCCTCTTCGCTTTCCAACTCAATGCCCAAATCCGCCAGTTTGCTGCGGAACGCGCTGCGACCGGACAATTTGCCCAAGGTCAGGCGGTTGGTTGACCAGCCGACCGATTCGGCAGTCATGATTTCATAGGTTTCGGGGTGTTTCAACACGCCGTCCTGATGGATGCCTGATTCGTGTGCAAAGGCGTTTGCGCCGACTACCGCCTTGTTGGGCTGAATTGGATAGCCGGTAATGGTGGACACCAGTTTGGATACCGGCACGATTTGCGTGGTGTCGATGCCGGTTTCCAAGCCGAAAAGGTCATGGCGCACTTTCAACGCCATCACGATTTCTTCAAGGCTGGCATTGCCCGCGCGTTCGCCCAAGCCGTTTATGGTGCATTCCACCTGACGCACGCCTGCCTGAACAGCGGCCAGCGAGTTGGCAACCGCCATCCCCAAGTCGTTGTGGCAGTGGGTCGACCAGACTACTTTGTCGCCGTTGGGCACGCTTTTGATGATGTTGCTGATACGCTCGTACCACACGGAAGGGATGGAGTAGCCGACAGTATCGGGAATATTGATGGTGGTCGCGCCCGCTTCGATAACCGCCGTAAAGATTTTGGCGAGGAAGTCCAAATCCGAACGCACGGCGTCTTCGGCGGAAAATTCCACATCGTCGGTGTATTCTTTGGCGATTTTCACCGCTTTGACCGCCGCATCGATGACCTGCTGCGGCTTCATTTTCAGTTTGTGCTCCATGTGGATGGGGCTGGTGGCGATGAAGGTATGGATGCGTTTTTTCGGCGCGGGGGAAACGGCTTCGCCTGCTTTGCGCACATCGTTTTCAACGGCACGCGCCAACGAGCAGACTGTAGATTTGGTGATGATTTTGGCAATCGCATTGACCGACTCGAAATCGCCCGGGCTGGCGGCGGCAAAACCCGCCTCAATCACATCCACACCCATTTTCTCCAACTGGCGGGCAATGCGGATTTTCTCCTCTTTGGTCATGGATGCACCGGGCGACTGCTCGCCGTCGCGCATGGTGGTATCGAAAATAATTACGCGGTTGGTCTGTGTCATTTCTGTTCTCTCCAGAGATTCGTTTTTTTGTAAAAAAGCATTCAAATCCAGCGGCCTGCCTTGCGCTTCCGCCAGCGCGGTCAGCTTTTGCAGTTGCGCCAAAGGCAGCGACCCGCGCGTGCGCCATTTATAGATGGCGGCGGTTGTTGCGGCATTTTCGGGATCGTGCTGTTTCAACGCTTCGGCAAGTGCATTCACGCCGCCGAAATAAGCAACTAAGCGGTCAATGTCTAATTGCATGATGTTCCTTGTCCAAACTTTATCGAAATTATGGTTTGCTTTGGAAGGGGATTATACGCATTTTAGACAAAACGACAATCTATTTTTCTAAAAATACGGATTTACTTTTTAAATCCAGAATTATTTTATACATTTTGTCCAATTTAATTCAAAATCTGAGTATAAAAAAGCAGGCGACACATAACTGCCGCCAAATAATGAATAGGCATTACAGTCCAAACTGCGCCCGCTTGTTTTGAATGTCCTGCACACCATAACGGCAATACACCGCAAGCCGAAATATAGTAAACTTGCCGCCGTTTTCCCTTCCTCCTTCCCGTCATGTTTCCCATTATCCCCATCGACCGCGCCGCTGCCGAATGGCGCAACGAAAGCACGCAGAAGCCGCCCAAGCAGGCGGTTTATGTGCATGAAAGCAATGCCGCCGATATTCTGAAAAACGCCCACGCCCAAACGGCAACCGTTTGGACGGGCGATTTCCACAACGCCAAGCAAGTATTGGCAGCGATGAAAAAGCGCGTCCGCAGGTCGTCTGAAAAAACGAAAAACGCACCTGCCGATATTCAGACGACCTTCCACACCCACCGCATGAAACAGGCGCAGCAAAGCCGCGTGCTGAACATGCTTGCCATCGAAATCGGCGCGGGTTTTCAGTTAAGCAACCCGCGCGCGCCCAACGTCCGCGCCGCCCTTGCCGATGTGTACGCCGAGCCGAACGACGCACCGTTTTTACTGCCGCTCAACCAGCTTTTGGGTTTTATCGGCGCACACGAATGGCACAAAAAAGGCATAGACATTCCGCAGCTTGGCGGCAAAATCCACGTTCCTTTCGGCGTGTTCTCGCCCCTGCGCGGCGAATATTTGGACTTAATCGCCCAAGCGCCGTTAAATCCCCATATTCAGACGGCGTTCGACATCGGCACAGGTTCCGGCGTTATCGCCGCCATCCTCGCCAAACGCGGCATTTCCGAAATCATCGCTACCGATACCAACCCCAAGGCCATTGCCTGCGCAACCACCAACCTCGCCCGCTTGGGGCTGGACAAACAAGTTGCCGTCCAAGCCGTCGATTTGTTTCCCGAAGGACGCGCCGACCTGATCGTCTGCAACCCGCCGTGGCTGCCCGCCAAACCGACTTCCGCCGTCGAAACTGCCCTCTACGATCCCGACAACGCCATGCTGACCGCCTTCTTAAACGGCGTGCGGCAGCATTTAAACCCGCAAGGCGAAGCGTGGTTAATCATTTCCGACTTGGCGGAACATCTGCATCTGCGCGACCACGATTTTCTGGAACAATGTTTTCAGACGACCTCTTTAGAAGTGGTCGATATTCTGAAAACCAAACCGCGCCACCGCAAAGCCGCCGACGAATCCGACCCGCTCGCCTTCGCCCGCAATCAAGAAACCACATACCTCTATCGTTTGAAAACAAAGTCCTGATATACAATTAGGTCGTCTGAAACCCGTTCCCGCCATTCCCATGCAACTGATCAAATACCTCCAATCCCAAGGCATAGGCAGCCGCAAACAATGCCAGTGGCTGATTCAAAACGACTGTGTCGAAATCAACGATACGGTCTACAACGACGCCAAAGCCGACATCGATCCCGCCGAAGTCCAAACGCTGCGCATAGACGGCGAAGACATCGTCGTCGTACCCATGCCTTATTTTTATATCCTGCTCAACAAACCCGCCGATTACGAAACCTCGCACAAACCGCAGCAATACCCCAGCGTTTTCAGCCTTTTCCCCGACCATATGCGCAATATCGACATGCAGGCGGTCGGCAGGCTGGATGCGGATACGACGGGTGTTTTGCTGATTACCAACGACGGGCAGTTCAACCACCGCGTTACCTCGCCGAAACACAAAGTACCCAAAATCTACCGCGTTACCCTGAAGCATCCTGCCGATAACAGCCTGTGTGAAACGCTGAAAAACGGCGTCCTGCTGCACGACGACAACGAAACCGTCCGCGCAGCCGAAGCCGTTTTGGAAAATCCGACCACCCTGCTGATGACCATTACCGAAGGCAAATATCATCAAGTCAAACGTATGGTCGCCGCCGCCGGCAACCGCGTCGAACACCTCCATCGGGACGAATTTAACGGACGAACGGTAGAAAATTTAGCCTCAGGGGAGTGGAAATTCATCACGGTTTAAAAATTTTGAAGTTTTTTCAAAAAAATTTTAACCATTATGATTTTTTTATTTGTTTAAAAACATGATGATATGATTGTTAAGATGTCATTAACCAAACTTAACGTCATCATTCGTGAACTATTATATAATTCGCGTGTCTGAGTAACACTTGCTTCGAGAGAAGTGAGTAAGTGAGTAAGACGTTTTCCCCGTAATGTGTTTGGCCATCTATACTTTTCCCCTTAGTATAGATGGTTTTTTTTTATCTGCGATTTTCTCAGTTATCCTTCCCCAGTATCATTTGAACCGTCTCCCTGCATCCTATTGAATTCCCGTTCAGACGACCTTATCATCAACCCATTCCCACTTTCCCCGCAGGCACATCATGCAAAACATCCAAGACTACGTCCGCCGCACCGCGTCCGCCGCCAAGCAGGCTTCCTATGTTGTCGCCGCCGCCGAGACCGCTCAAAAAAACGCCGTGCTCCTGCGCGCCGCCGAACTCATCAAACACCATCAAACCGCCATCCTCGCCGCCAACGCTCAAGATATGGAACAAGCCGCGCAGAAAGGTTTGAATGACGCCCTGCTCGACCGCCTGCGGCTGAGCGAAAAAACCATAGATACCATGTACGAAGGTTTGCGCCAGATTGCCGCCCTACCCGACCCCGTCGGCGAAATGGACGAATTCCGCACCCGCGAAAACGGCCTGCAAATCGGCAAAATGCGCGTCCCGCTGGGCGTTGTCGGCATCATTTACGAATCCCGACCCAACGTAACCGTCGATGCCGCCGCCCTCTGCCTCAAGTCCGGCAACGCCTGCGTCCTGCGCGGCGGAAGTGAAGCCTTCAACAGCAATATGGCGCTCTCCAAACTGATTACGCAGGCGTTAGTTGAAAACGGCCTGTCCGCAGCAGCCGTCAGCCTGATTGAAAACACCGACCGCGAAAGCGTCGGCGCCATGCTGCAAAGCCCCGAATTTATCGACGTCGTCATCCCGCGCGGCGGCAAATCGCTGGTTTCCCGCATCGCCGCCGAAGCCCGCGTGCCCGTCATCAAACACCTCGACGGCATCTGCCACGTCTATATCGACCGCACCGCCGACGCCGAAAAAGCCGTCAACATCGCCTTCAACGCCAAAACCTCGCGCTACGGCACCTGCAACACCATGGAAACCCTGCTCGTCCACCAAAGCCGCGCCGCAGAAATCCTGCCCGTATTGGCAGAGAAATACGCCGCCCGCGACGTCGAGCTGCGCGGCTGCCCGCGTACCCTTTCCATCCTGCCCCACATTCAGACGGCCTCCGAAGAAGACTGGGACACCGAATACCTCGCCCCCATCCTCTCCGTCAAAATCGTCGACAGCCTCGAAGAAGCCGTCGCCCACATCAACACCCACGGCAGCCACCACACCGACAGCATCGTAACCGAATCCTACACCGACGCCCGCACTTTCCTGCGCACGGTCGACAGCGCCAGCGTCATGGTCAATGCCTCCACCCGCTTCGCCGACGGCTTCGAGTATGGTCTCGGCGCGGAAATCGGCATCTCCACCGATAAAATCCACGTGCGCGGCCCCGTCGGCCTGCACGGACTGACTTCGCAGAAATGGATTGTGTTGGGCGACGGGCAGGTACGGGAGTAATCCGTCGCTTTCTTGAGTGATAAAACGGTAAAAGGTCGTCTGAAAAACAGTTTTCAGATGACCTTTTGTTGTAAGGGCAATCTTGTTGCTTATTATCGGTTTCACGAAAATGCAATATCGTTATACGGCTATCATCGACACAAACTATTCCATTATAATCATTCAAAGTTCCATAACAGCTTTACCTCAATCCGATACGACGATTTTGGGTTCGATGTATCCGCGCTCAAAGGTCGTCTGAAACTACTTCAATTCCGATAAATCATCCAAAGGAAACCAGCATAATGTCGGACAACACCGCCCTGAAGGACAAGAAACCGCGCAAGCCGTACCTTACACTGCTCTTTACCGTTTATGCCTTGTGTTACGGCGTTTTACTCGTGTTTCTCACCGTTCAACTTGCCGTAGCTTCCGGCGGGGTGGCGGCTTTTTTTGCCTCTATGCTCTATTTCGGTATTTTCGGACTGGTGGTCGGCAGTCTGACTAGTGTGGCTGCAATAATTGCCGGTTTGCTCTATATGCTTGGCTATATGTTGGTTTGGGGCATACTGACCGGTATGGCGATGACGCAGCTTCGTTTGCGTAGGAACTTGAAGCATATCTTGACCGCCATGCTCATCGGCTTTGTCTGTTCCTACATAAGTACGATATTGTTTGCGCTGTTTTTGTCAAAAGATATAGAGATGCTGTTTAATTTTTATTTCGAAGGATTAACGATATTCAGCCTATTGAATGCGTTTGCCGTTATTCCCTTTGGGCTGGTGTTTTTACCTAGTGAAAGCGGGTATAAACGGGAGCGGGAAATTGCCGTGAAAACCGTGAAGGCGGGCATTCATGCGGGGCAAGTTATTTTTGAACATGCAACTGAAAAAAAAGGCGTTTTTTCTTACCGCTGGTGGATTCCGCTTGCTTTTGCTTTGGCAGGTACGCCGATTTTTCTGACTTGCGCCTTCCTGATGCAGCCGGACTCCGCCTTCCCCGACACACAAGCTTGGAGCGCACACTTTATCCCGATGACTTTCTTTGGCTTTGCCGCCATGGTGGCAAGCGGTTTGACGGCAATGCTGATGCGTCTGCGCAAAGACCAAAAAGGCATTTTGAGCTGCCTTGCCCTATCGTCTGCCTACTTCGGCGTTATGGTTTATCTGCCGCCCATCAAGAATCCCGATTTGAATCCCTACGCCCATTTGCTCAACCCGTATTGGCTGCTGGCGGCTTGGCTGATATCGGTCGGCGTCTGCATTTGGTTGTCGTTTAAGAAAGTAGATAGCGGCAATAGCTCATAAAACTGATGAGGGGTCGTCTGAAATGCCTTTCAGACGACCCCTTTGCCCATTTTATCGCCGCCATCCTTCTTGTCCCAATACACACAAATCTTTCCCAATTTGAAACAATCCCCTGATTTTGTTATTATTCCTTCAAACAAAGAAATAATCATCATCCATTTTGTCTCACCCGGCCCTCATTACGGCTCATTCATCTGTGCGTTTTTACTCTCTTTTTCCCTTGTTTTTCATCCGGCAGGACGGTTTAAACGCCATTCGTTTTTTGTCTGCGTTTTATAGTGGATTACCAAAAATCGGGAAAGTCTCGGACCCTGTCCGACAGACCATGTTTTATTCCTAGTTTTTGTTAATCAACCATATACAGCCTTGCGCCCGTATCCGCCTGCCTCACCATCCCAAAGGAGGTCAAGGTTTGTCTTTATTTCATTTCTTACGCAACCGCTCTTCGTTCAATCCCTTCGTCGTTTCCGTTACGCTGTCCTTCGTGCTGCTGGTCATCGGGATCGCGCTTTTGATTCCGCAGCAGGCAGAAACCGTCCTCAATGCCGCCAAAACAGGCATTTTCAAAAACTTCAGTTGGTTTTACATCTTGGCATTTTCAGCCTTCTTCTTCTTCCTGCTCGCACTTTCGGTCAGCAGCTTCGGCAACATCAAACTGGGCAGCAACGAAGAAGAGCCTGAATTTAGCTTTTGGTCTTGGCTCGCCATGCTGTTCGCGGCGGGTATGGGGGTCGGGTTGATGTTTTTCGGTGTCGCCGAACCGCTCACCCACTATCTGTCCCCCATCACCGAAGGCGGCAGCGGCGCAAGGCAGCAGGACGCGTTGCTCCACACCCTCTTCCACTGGGGTGTACATGCCTGGTCGGTTTACGCCGCCATGGCGTTGGCGCTCGCCTATTTCGCCTTCCGCTACAAACTCCCGCTTTCCCTGCGCTCCTGCTTTTATCCGCTGTTGAAAGAGAAAATCGACGGTAAGGCAGGCGACATCATCGACATACTCGCGCTGGTCGCCACCCTGTTCGGCATCATCACCACGCTTGGTTTCGGCGCGGCGCAGTTGGGTGCGGGCTTGGCACAAATCGGCTGGATAAGCGAAAACACCTTTTCCGTACAAACCATCGTGATTTTCGCCGTCATGGGTTTGGCGGTCGCCTCCGCCGCCTCCGGCATAGGCAAAGGCGTCAAAATGTTGAGCGAGATGAACTTGACCCTTGCTTTTGTACTGATGGTTTTCGTCCTCGCCACCGGCCCGACCCTCCACCTGCTCTCCGCCTTCAACGACAACCTCGGCACTTACCTGAGCAACCTCGTACAACTCAGTTTCAAAACGTACAGCTACGAACAAAACCATACCGAATGGTTCGGCGGCTGGACCATCTTATACTGGGCATGGTGGTGTTCTTGGGCGCCTTTCGTCGGACTCTTCATCGCCCGCATCTCGCGCGGACGCACCATACGCGAATTTATTTTCGGCGTTTTGGCGGTTCCCTCCCTGTTCTGCGTCATCTGGTTTACCATCTTCGGCGATACCGCCATCTGGATTAACGACCACACCGCAGCAGGCGCATTGGGCGAATTGACCGGCACGCCCGAAAAACTCCTCTTCCGCTTCCTCGAATACCTCCCCCTGCCGACCCTCACAGGGCTTGTCAGCCTCATGGTGATCGCCCTCTTCTTCATCACCTCCGCCGACTCCGGCATTTACGTCCTCAACAACATCGCCTCCCGCGACAAAAGCCTGACCGCTCCGCGTTGGCAGGCAGTGATGTGGGGGCTGTTGATGTCTGCCGCCGCCATCGTCCTCTTGCGCTTCGGCGGACTGCCCACCCTGCAAACCATGACCCTCATCGTCGCCCTGCCTTTCGCCCTGCTCATGCTGATCATGTGTTTCAGCCTATGGCGCGGATTAAACGCCGACCACAAATACTTCACGACCGCCGTCACCCCCTCCAGCGTCTATTGGAGCGGCGACAACTGGCAGGACAGGCTCGAGCGTATGCTGAACCAAACGCAGGAACAAGACATCCTCAAGTTCCTCAAAACCACCGCCCTGCCCGCCATGCGCGAACTGGGCGAGGAGCTGTCCGACAAATACAGCCTGAGCGTCGATATCCAAACCCACTTCGACCGCGAAGAACCTGCCGTCGAATTCACCATCCACAAAGAGTCCCTGCGCGACTTCATGTACGGCATTAAAACCATCAAGCGCGAAGTGTCCGAACAGCTTATCAAAGACGGCCACCTTCCGCACATCCGCCACAACGTAACCTACGAGCCCTACACCTACTTCTTCGACGGTCGCAGCGGCTACGACGTGCAATACATGAACCGCCGCGAACTCATCGCCGACATCCTCAAGCAGTACGAGCGTTACCTCAACCTCCTGACCGATGTCGGACAAGAACTCATGTCGCACCAGCAAACCGAATTGGCAGAATAAGTTTTTGTTAAACAGGTGGTAACCAAGGTCGTCTGAAAACAGATTTCCCGTTTTCAGACGACCTTTCTTCATGTATTCAAACAAACCACACGTTCCATCCACAACCCAACCGTAGCGTGGGCTTTGCCCACGAAAAACACTGCCCAACCTGTCTTAAAAAAACAAATAAAAACGTCGTCTGAAACCCAAAATCCGGCTTTTCAGACGACCGCTTTCCCCATCATCCGTAACACAATTTTCCCCACACAAAGCACTCTTTCATCACCCGACAGCCTTAACCCGACTGAGGTCGTCTGAAAAAAAGACCGAAACCGAGTACAATCCGCCACATGAAAAAACGCTCCAACCCCCTCCCGCTTTTAAACGGCGTCAAACCCAGCTATTTGGTGCTGCCGCACGAAAAACCGTTTTACGGCCTGCCCCTGTTGCATTTCCTCTGCATCCGCTTTCCCTTCGTCGGCGAAGACGACTGGCGCAGGCGTTTGAACAGCGGCTTCGTCGTCGATGCAGACGGTGCTCCGTTTGACGAACACACGCTGTTCGAGCCGGGCAAAACCATGTTTTATTACCGCGAAACCAGCAGCGACAGCGAACCCGTCATTCCGTTTGAAGAAAAAATCCTGCACATCGACGACCATCTGATTGTCGTTGACAAACCGCATTTCCTGCCCGTTATCCCCAGCGGGCGCTTTTTGCGCGAAACCCTGCTGACCCGTCTGCGCCTGCGGCAGGAATTGCAGCATTTGAATGTAGCAGACATTACGCCTGTCCACCGTTTGGACAAAGATACGGCGGGCGTGATGCTGCTGTCGCACAATCCTGCCACGCGCCGCGATTATCAAACGATGTTTCAGGAAAAAAGCGTCCGTAAAACCTATCACGCCGTCGCGCCGACGCGGACGGATTTGGTATATCCGTTGGACGTAGTTTCGCGCATGGTGCGCGGGGAACGGTTTTTCACGACGCAGGAAACCGAAGGCGAGCCGAACGCCCATACGACGGTCGAATTGCTTGAAAACCGCGGCGAATTCAGCCTCTACCAGCTGACGCCGCATACGGGGAAAAAACACCAGCTTCGGGTGCATATGATGCGTTTGGGTATGCCGCTGCTAAACGACGCGCTTTATCCCACCCCTTTGGCGGCGGGGGATGAAGATTATGAAAAACCTTTGAAACTACTGGCAAAACGCATTGAATTTACCGACCCGATTAGCGGAGAAGAACGGATGTTTGAAAGCGGATTTGAGTTATAAAGACTTTGCCGTCGTCCTGTTCACATCCAAAACAAAGGTCGTCTGAAAACCATTTTCAGACGACCTTTACACATCAACTCAGCTTATTTCGAACTGCTGCCGAACAAGCCTTTGAACCACAATACGATATCATCCCACATCCGTCTGAACCAGCTGCCTTCTTCAACGGAATGGAGTGCGACGACGTTTTTCTCAGTAATGACTTTACCGTCTTTGACGATTTTGAGTTTGCCCAAGCTTTGACCTTTGCGTATCGGGGCGATAACGGGCTGAACGGTTTCTAAAATCGGTTTGATGTTTTGTCCGGCATCATGGGGAATCGTGATGTACACGTCTTCGAGGAAGCCGACGTTCACCGATTTGCTGCTGCCTTTGTAAACTTTGACTTTAGAAATGATTTCGCCGCCGTTGTAGAGCTTGGGCGTGTCAAATGCCTGCAATGCCCAGTTGAGTAATTTGCCACTTTCGGACGCGCGGGCTTCGGTGGAATCGGTACCGACAACGATGGAAACGATGCGTCTGCCGTTGCGTTTGCTGGAAGCGGCAAGATTATAGCCTGCACTTTCGGAATGTCCTGCCTTCAGGCCGTCCACGCTGGAGTCGCGGTAGAGCAAAAGGTTGCGGTTGGGCTGCTCAACATTGTTGTATTTGAACGATTTAATCGAAAATACGGGATAGTATTTCGGGTAATCGTGTATCAGCGCGGCGGACAAAATGGCTAAATCGCCGACGGTGGAAACATGGCCTTCGGTGGCCAATCCGGTCGGGTTTTTAAAGTGGGTTTTGGTCATGCCCAAACGCTTGGCTTCTTCGTTCATTTGTTGGACGAACACGTCCACCGAGCCTCCTCCCATGGCTTCGGCAAGCGTGGTGGCGGCATCGTTGCCGGATTGGACAATCATGCCTTTAATCAAATCACTCACGCTGGCGGGGACTTTGGGAATGAGGAACATCCGCGAGCCTTCGATTTTCCAGCCTGCATCGGACACGGTCAGCATTTGGTCGGCGCGCAATGTGCCGTTTTCCAAAGCCTTGAACGTGAGGTAGGCGGTCATCATTTTGGTCAGCGAAGCCGGTTCGATCTGCGTGTCGATATTGTTAGAGGCAAGCACTTGATGGCTGTGCAAATCGGTAACAATGTAGGCGGCAGCGGCAATGGCAGGCGGTGCGTCAGGGCTGTTGATGCTGGGCATCATGGCTTCGGGCTGGGACGCGGCGGCAGGAGCCGGCTCGGAAGCGGCAACTGCGGGGGCTGCGTTGTTTTTAGCCGCTTGCGGCGCGGCTTGCGCGGCGGTAATCATCATCGCCGCGATCAATACGGATAATGTTTTTTTCATTGGAATGTGGTGCGGAAATAGAAATAAAAACAACCGCGTTGTGCGGTTTGGCGCAAAAGGCAGTCATTATACCGCTGCATCTTCGCTTTGCTAAGATTTTTCTTGATTTCAGACGACCTCGAGGGTATGGTTTTACCTTTCCGCCGTTTTGTTGGCAAAGTTTGACGCGGGCGGCGGACACTCCTTTTGAAAATAATCCTCCGGCACACAAAACCATGAACAACCGCCCCTCTTATTCCGATTACCTCATCCGCATCCTGACCGCCTCCGTTTACGACGTTGCCGTCGAAACGCCGCTCGAACCCGCAATCGGGCTGTCACGTCGTCTGAACAACAACGTCCTGCTCAAACGCGAAGACCTGCAACCCGTGTTTTCCTTCAAAATCCGCGGCGCGTACAACAAAATGGCGAAGCTGCCCAAAGAAGCACTCGCCTGCGGCGTCATCGCCGCCAGTGCGGGCAACCACGCACAAGGCGTCGCACTGTCGGCACAACGTTTAGGCTGCCGCGCCGTCATCGTCATGCCCGAAACCACGCCCAAAATCAAAATCGACGCCGTCAAAAGCCGCGGCGGAGAAGTCGTCCTCAAAGGCGTTTCCTACAACGATGCCTACGATTACGCGATGGAGTTGGCAGGAAAAGAAAAACTGACCTACATCGCCCCGTTTGACGACCCCGACGTGATTGCCGGACAAGGCACGGTCGGCATGGAAATCGTGCGCCAGCGTCCCGACGACATCCACGCCATCTTCGTCCCCATCGGCGGCGGCGGACTGGCGGCGGGCGTTGCCGCGTTCGTCAAACAAGTCCGCCCCAGCATCAAAGTCATCGGCGTGCAAACAAACGACTCCTGCTGCATGAAGCAATCCGTCGAAGCTGGAAAAGTCGTTAGCCTCAAAGACGTCGGCCTCTTCTCCGACGGTACCGCCGTCAAAGTCGTCGGCGAAGAAACCTTCCGCCTCTGCCGCGACCTCTTGGACGACATCATCACCGTCGATACCGACGCTATCTGCGGTGCCATCAAAGACATCTTCGACGACACCCGCAGCATCACCGAACCCGCAGGAGCGCTCGCCCTCGCCGGCCTGAAAACCTACGCCGCCCGCAACCGCATCCAAAACCAAACCCTCATCGCCGTAACCAGCGGCGCCAACATGAATTTCCACCGCCTGCGCCACGTTTCCGAACGCAGCGAATTGGGCGAAGGCAACGAAGGTATTTTCGCCGTTACCATCCCCGAAGAGCGCGGCAGCTTCCTCAAATTCGTCAACCTGCTCGGCAGCCGCAACATCACCGAGTTCAACTACCGATACGGCGACGACCAAAAAGCCCACATCTTCGTCGGCCTGCAAACCGCAGGTTCCCAAGACCTTGCCGTCATCAGCCGCCAATTGACCGAAGCCGGACTGCCCAATGTCGACCTGACCGACGACGAAATCTCCAAAATCCACATCCGCTACATGGTCGGCGGACGCACAACAAAAGTCGCCCACGAACGCTTGATCAGCTTCGAGTTCCCCGAGCGACCCGGCGCACTCGCCCGCTTCCTCAACCATATGCAGGGCGGCTGGAACATTACCCTCTTCCACTACCGCAACCACGGCGCCGACTACGGCCGCATCCTCGTCGGCATCGACGTCCCGTCCACCGACGATGAGGCATTTGAAAACTTCCTCGAAAGCCTCGGTTACAGCTATCAGGACGAAACCCAAAACGCCGCATACCGCCTGTTCCTTGCTTGATTGAAAGGGAAATATAATAAGGTCGTCTGAAAACTAGATATGGTTTTCAGACGACCTTAGCTTATAGGTAGAATAAAAAAATATTAGTTTATTGTTTTATAAAGATATTTATTTACTTAAATCTGCATATAACCCGCAAATAGAGCTTTAAACTATGCCAAGAGTCTCATGATTCTCGTTTTTTTATTAACTTAGGAGCTGATAGCTTATTATGATTAAATTTTCATATACACACGGCAAAACAAATATATCAATTGAAACATCAGTCTTTACCATTATGATGCTTATCAGTATGTTAAAAGAGTTATCTAATCACTTGTAAACTTAAATTAACTCCCTCCTGCGATGGAGGGATTTTCTATGATAGAAACAGCCTCCCTGCCGAATCCCGTATAATACCAACCACAAATTTTTACCGTTTCCCCAAAGGACAAATCATGAGCAATTACACCCGCACCTCGCGCGCTGCCGACAGCCTGCGCGACATCAAAATCACCCCGCACTTCCTGCCGCACGCCGACGGCTCGTGCCTGATCGAATGCGGCAACACCAAAGTTATCTGCACCGCTTCCATCGACGAAAATGTCCCGCCCTTCCTTCGCGGCAAGGGTCAGGGTTGGGTTACTGCCGAATACGGGATGCTGCCCGCTTCCACTGCCTCGCGTATGCGCCGTGAAGCCGCGGCAGGCAAACAGTCGGGGCGCACCCAAGAAATCCAGCGCTTGATCGGGCGTTCGCTACGCGCCGTCGTAGATATGGAAAAACTGGGCGAACGCCAAATCCTGATTGATTGCGACGTGATTCAGGCTGATGGCGGAACGCGCACCGCGTCTATTACCGGCGCATTCGTCGCCCTGCAAATTGCGGTCAACAAGCTGCTTTCAGACGACCTCATCAGCGAAAATCCCATCCGCGAAGCCGTTGCCGCCGTTTCCGCAGGCGTGGTGAACGGTGTGCCGCTTTTGGATTTGAATTACCCCGAAGACTCCGGCTGCGACAGCGACGTCAACATCGTTATGACCGCATCGGGCAAAATCATCGAAATCCAAGGCACGGCGGAAGGCGCGCCGTTCAGTTTGGACGAATTGGGCAAACTGATTGCGCTGGCGCAGAAAGGCATTGCCGAGTTGACGGCACACCAGCAAGCCGCCCTGTCCTCTTAAGCAAATTATATAATCTATTGAAATAAAAAATTATTCTTAAAAATCAACCTTATTAAAAGCAGATTCAAGGTAAAACCCGTCAAGGTTTAAACACCTTACGGGCATCTTTACCCCGAATCTGCTTTTTTTTTCATCTTAAATCAATTCATTGCTTGAAATTGAGTGTCGAAACAAGGGCAATCAGCATGCCCTGCCCAACCTGCTTTTTATCTCTGAAAATTTAAAAAAAGCCTGCTTATCCAATACGATATTTATGACAAAAGATTTCAAAATCCGCCCCAAGCTCTGACGAGCGGTTCTAAAACGAGATTATCGTTAGTTGTATAAATTCAAACACTTATTTAAAATATATGGTTCGCTTCGACTTGCCAAACCTATATTCGGGGCATCTGAATAATAAAAATTTCAAGGAACACTTATGCCGTTGCTGTCGATTGAATTCGCGGTATTTTTTATTGCTTTTTTGCCTATTTATTGGGCATTTGTCCGTATGCCGTCGGTGCAGAATGTTTTGCTTCTGCTGGCGGGGATGGGCTGGCTGTATCACTTGAATCCGATCTTTGCCGCCATAATTACCTGCTATTCGTCCTGCGTGCATTTGCTCGGCCTGTTGATGTCGTCTGAAAACGAAAACGTACGGAAATTCTGGCTGGGCTTCGGCGTAGCAACTGCTTTGGCAGTATTGTGTTTCTTCAAATATTTCGACTTTTTCCGCCCGTTTATCCGCCAATACACGGGGCAGAGCGAGATTGTCGATATCTTGATGCCTTTGGGGCTGTCTTATTACACATTTCAATCTTTGGCTTATTTGGTGTACTGCTGCCGTCATCCGATGGGCGACCGGTTTGCGTGGCATGAGTTGCTGCTGCACTTGAGCTTTTTCCCGACGATTACTTCTGGGCCGATTATACGTGCCGCGGCGTTTAAAAGCATAGACGGCGAACAGGCGGGGGCTTTGGAACAAATTCGGACTGCCGAACCGCGCGCATTGGTGCGCCCCGCACTGGCGGTGTGCTTGATTTTGCTGGGCATTGCTAAAAAATGGTGGCTGGCGGGTGCGCTGGGAGACGGCTGGGTATCGCCCGTTTTCGAGAATCCCGCCCAATTTGATGGCTGGGGCGTGTTGTCGGGGGTGTACGGCTATACTTTCCAGCTTTTCTTCGATTTTTCAGGCTATTCGGATTTGGTAATCGGGATGGCGATGCTGCTCGGTTTCCGCCTGCCGAAAAACTTTGCGGCACCGCTGCGCGCGTTCAATATCCGCGACTTCTGGAACCGTTGGCACATCAGCCTTTCCACTTGGATACGCGACTATATTTATATTCCCTTGGGCGGCAGCAAACACGGCTTCGTCCTGACGCAGTTCAACTTGCTGGTGGCAATGGTGTTGTCGGGCGTTTGGCACGGCTACGGCTGGAATTTCCTGCTTTGGGGCGCGCTGCACGGCGTGGCATTAATTTTGCTCAACTGCGGCGACAAAATATTCGGGCGGGACGGTTCACGTCGTCTGAAAATCTTGCGTCCGCTTGCCTGGTTCGTCACTTTCCATTTCGTCTGCTTCACTTTCGTCGTGTTCAACACCGGCAGCCTCGCCGATACGCAGATGGTATTTGATGCCTTATTCGCCAACGAAGCAGGTTGGGCTGCACCGAAACAGGCGGATGTCCTGCTGCTTGCCGCGTTTGGCCTGATGATTTTGCTCTACCCGTATTTGCTTCGCCTGTTTGACGGTGCAGTAGCGACATTGGAAAAAATGCCGATGTGGCTGTGGTTTATACCGCTGATGCTGGTGTTGGTGTTGATTATCGTATTGGCGCCGTCAGGCATCCCGGGCTTTATTTACGCCGATTTTTAAAAGGACAATCAGAATATGAAACGCTTTATTTCCCTGTTTGCCTCCCTTTTGGTTTGCGCCTTTGGCGCGGCGTGGTTCAGTCAAGATTCCATCAATGCCTATTGGCAGCAAACCTATCATCAGGCTTCACCGCTGGAGCCTTTGTCCGAATACGAATGGTGGCGCACGGGCGCGAAGCTGCAACAAGACGCGTACGCCTTTTCAGACGACCTCAAGGCACGTTTGGCAGGACAGCCTGTGATTACCGAACCGGAACCTCAAATCGCTGAAGACGACGGGTCGTCTGAACAAAATGCGCAGCTTAATGCGTCCGAACCGCACGAAAAAAACCGTCCCGCCGACGGACGTCAACCCCAAACGGCACAAAACGGCGGACAACCCGAAGCACATCGTCTCCCCATTACCCCACCTGCCAATATCGTTCTCGGACAAGGCGACAAAGTCTTTTTTGCCGGCGACTCGATGATGCAGGGCGTTGCACCTTTTGTCGAAAGAAGCCTGAAAAAACAATACGGCATCCAGTCGGTGAATCTAAGCAAGCAAAGTACCGGATTGTCCTATCCCAAGTTTTTCGACTGGCCGAACACCATCGAACAAACGCTGAAACAACAAACCGACATCCGCCTTCTGGTCGTCTTCCTCGGTCCCAACGATCCGTGGGATTTCCCGAAAGGCAAAAAATACCTAAAATTCGCCTCGCCCGAATGGTCGGAAGAATACCTCAGCCGCGTCAACCGCATCCTGGCTGCCGCCGAACAACACCATGTGCAAGTCATTTGGATGGGCATCCCTTATATGAAACAGGCAAAACTTAACAAGCAAATGCGATATCTCGACAAACTTTTAGCAGACGAGATCAGTCCAAAAGCCCTGTGGATACCGACCGACAAACTCCTCAGCAACGGCTCGGACACCTACGCCGACTCCGTCAACATCAATGGAAAAATCATCCGCTACCGCAGCAAAGACGGCATCCACTTCTCTGCTGAAGGACAAAAACTGCTCGCGGATAAAATCATGGAAAAAATCGTTTTTCAGACGACCCCTGAAATGAACGGTGAAGAACGCACGGAACAATTATCCGCACGTTAAGCCCGTATCGGCAGCAAAAGGACGGCGTTTTGTTTATCCAATGCCGTCTTTTTCGTTACAATAGCCCTCCGCCGCGTCAAAAGACGTCGTCTGAAACCACACACAGGAAACTCATGAACATCAAAACCCTGTCCGTATCCCTTACCGCATTGTGCCTGTCTGCCGCCGCCCCCGCCGCCGATATGCTGCTGGAAAACTACGGCAGCAGCCGTCCCGCCTGGCTCTCCAAGCTCAAAAAACTCGACCGCAGCTCGGACGGCAAATTCCGCATCCTCCAAATCGGCGATTCACACACCGCCGGCGACCTTTTCACCGAACAACTGCGCCTGCGCCTCCAGCAAAAATGGGGCGACGGCGGCATAGGCTGGGTTTACCCCTCTACCGTCAAAGGACAGCGCAGCGCAGCCGTCCGCTATGACGGCTCATGGCAGACCGTCAGCAGCCGCAGCGTTTCAGACGACTTCCCCTTAGGCGGCATCATCGCCAAAGCCAACGGCAGCAGCGTTACCATCAGCGCCAAAGACGGAAGCAGCGGCGAGAGGCAGATTTCCGTTTTCGCCAAACCCGTCCTGCCCGAACAAACCCTGTCGTTCAACGGACGCGAAGTCCCCGCCGGAAGCAGCGGCTGGCAAATCATCCGCAGCAACGGTCGCCTGCCCCTGACCCTCAGCAGCTCCATGCCTTGGGACATCGGCTACATCAATATCGAAAATCCCGGACGCGGCGTAACCGTTTCCGCACTCGGCATCAACGGCGCGCAACTGACCCACTGGTCCAAATGGCGTCCCTCTTGGCAGGATGACCTTGCCCAAACCCGCGCCGACCTCGTTATCATCGCCTACGGCACCAACGAAGCCTTCGCCCGCGATTTGGACATTACAGCCACCGAACAAAGCTGGCGCAGCTACATCCGCCAAATCAAACAAAGCCTGCCCGACGCAGGCATCCTGATTCTCGGCGCGCCCGAATCCCTGAAAAGCACTTCAGGAAGCTGCGGCACACGCCCCGCCACCTTAAGCAGCATCCAACAAATGCAGCAACGCATTGCCCGCGACGAAAAAATCATGTATTGGTCGTGGCAGAACGCGATGGGCGGCGAATGCAGCATGAAAAGCTGGATGAACCAAGGCCTCGCCGCCAAAGACGGTGTCCACTTCTCAGGCAAAGGCTACCGCCAAGCTGCCGACCGCCTCGCCGACAGCTTGATACAAATGGCGGATTAAACAAAAGGTCGTCTGAAAATTTTCAGACGACCTTTTTTTGATGACGGCACGTTTCTATCTTTTCTTGAAGACGGTCAATCCGCCTCAACTGCTTATCGAACGGTTTTGCAGCGTTTCAGCCCGTTCCCAATAATCAGTATCGAATTTCCGTTTTCAGGCGACCTTCGCTTACTCTTTGGCAAATTGCTGCGTAAAGCGGACAAATTCTTCTTTTTTCGCTTTTGCCTTGCCTGAATCGATGGCCGCTTCGGCGGCTTTGACACCGTCCGCCAGCGAAGGCACGACATTGCCGGCATAAAGCGCGGCGGCGGCATTGAGCAGGACGATGTCGCGTGCCGCGCCATGTTTGCCGCTCAATACTTCATCCATTTTCTCCAAAGATTCTTGCGCGTTGGCAACTTTGATTTCGTCCAAATCGCGGCGAATTTCAATGCCGAAATCGGCTGGGCTGATGTCGTATTCGCGGATTTCTCCGTCTTTCAGCTCGGCAACACGGGTTTTGCCCGTCAGCGTGATTTCGTCCAAACCGCCTTCGCCACACACGACCAAAACGTGTTTGGAGCCAAGCTGTTTCAATACACGCGACAGGATGCCGCACAAATCGATGTGGAACACGCCCAAGAGCTGGTTTGGAGCGCCGGCGGGGTTGGTCAGCGGACCCAAGATATTGAAAATACTTCTAAACCCGAGCGAACGGCGCACGGGCGCGACATGGCGCATCGCGCTGTGGTGGTTTTGGGCAAACATAAAGCCCAAGCCTGTTTGACGGATGCTTTCGGCAACTTGCTCCGGCGTAATGTTCAACACCGCGCCCATCTGCTCCATCACGTCCGCCGCGCCGCTGGACGAAGAAACGGAACGTCCGCCGTGTTTGGCGACTTTCGCGCCTGCCGCAGCAGCGACAAACATGGAAGTCGTGGAAATATTGAAGGTTTTTGCACCGTCTCCGCCCGTACCGACAATATCGACGAGGTCGTCTGAATTTTCCAGCGGCACTTTGGCGGCAAATTCGCGCATGACGGCGGCGGCGGCGGTGATTTCCGATACGGTTTCGACTTTAATCCGCAATCCGGTCAAGATGGCGGCGATTTGTTCGGGCGGTACCTGTCCGCTCATAATCTGGCGCATCAGGTCGGTCATTTCGTCGTAAAACAATTCGTTGTTGCTGATTAATCGTTCGATGGCTTGTTGCGGTGTAATCATGGTTCAATCCTTTTTACGGGTATTTTTACGTCAAACGTCGTCTGAAAGTTTTCAGACGACGTTTGGTTTAAGCGGCGGACGCTTGGAAGTCTTTAAATTCTTCCAAAAAGTTTTTCAACATATCGTGTCCATGTTCGGTCAACAGGGCTTCGGGGTGGAACTGCACGCCTTCAATGGCGTATTCCTTGTGCCGCACGCCCATGATTTCCTGATCTTCCGTCCATGCGGTGACTTCCAAACAATCGGGCAGCGTATCGCGGGCGATGACAAGGCTGTGATAACGCGTGCAGGTAACGGGATCGGGCAAATCTTTAAACATGCCTTTGTTCAAATGGAACACGGGCGAAACTTTGCCGTGCATCAGCGTTTTTGCCCGCACCACATCCCCGCCGAACGCTTCGCCTATCGTCTGATGCCCGAGGCACACGCCCATAATCGGCAGCTTACCGGCGAAATGGCGCATGGCGGCAACCGAAATGCCCGCCTCTTTCGGCGAACAAGGGCCCGGCCCGATAACGAGATATTGCGGTTTCAAAGCTTCGATTTCTTCGAGCGTAATATCGTCGTTTCGGCGGACGACGACTTCCTGACCGAGTTCGGCGAAATATTGGACGATGTTGTAGGTGAAACTGTCATAATTATCAATGAACAAAAGCATGGGGGTACGGCCTTTTAGGGTTGTTTGACGGCGGCGATGTTTTCGGGCGAATTGATAAACGCCCACATCTGCTCTTCGGTTCGGAAAACGCCGTTACGGACAATATAATGCAGCGGATGCTTAATCAGCGCATCCGCTTTGCGGACAAAAACACGCATATTGCAGCTGTTTGCCGCCATTTCCAACACTTTGGCGGCAAAAGCGGGGCGGTGCAGCTTGTCGTGCATCAGCGGATGGCGGGCGATGTATTCGTTCAGAGGCTTGCCGCTGCTGTGGAAATCCGTGTGCAGCGGGTCGAGGAATACAATAAAAAAAGGCATCTTGCCCAAATAATCGTCTGCATCGTTCATAAGCGTTTCGGACGGAATATTTATATCGCCATAATATCACAACCACGATTTTTGATTCGCATCAGGTCGTCTGAAACATCGCTTGCCACCTTCCGAAATATTCACTTAAAATCAGTCTTACATTCCAAAAAGAGATTTGCTTATGGGTTTCAAACTTACTCCGATTGATGTTGTAGAAAACATCAGCCGCGAAGATTTTTATCAAAACTATCTCAAGCCCCGCCGTCCTGTCGTGATCAAAGGACTGACCCGCAACTGGCCCGCCCGCGACAAATGGTCACTGGACTATATGAAAGAAACCGTCGGCGATATCGTCGTTCCCTTGTACGACAGCGCCAAAGCCGACCCTTCCGCGCCGATTAACGCCGCCAGTACGGAAATGCGCTTCAGCGATTATATCGATCTGATCAAACGCGAGCCGACGGATTTGCGGATTTTCTTATTTGACCCCATCAAACACGCTCCCGCCTTGCTGAACGACTACGTTTTTCCCAAAGAGCTGATGGGCGGATTCTTAGACCGATACCCTACCCTGTTTTTCGGCGGTGCAGGTTCGGAAACCTTCCTACACTACGACATCGATATGGCGCACATCTTCCATACGCATTTCGGCAAGAAACACATCATCTTGTTCGATTACAAATGGAAAGAGCGTCTGTTCCGCATTCCTTTCGCCACTTACGCGCTGGAAGACTACCACGTTGACAATCCCGATACGGAACGTTTCCCCGAACTTGAAGGCATCGAAGGCATCGAATGCTTCCTTGAATACGGCGACACCCTGTTCATGCCGACCGGCTGGTGGCATTGGATGAAATACCTTGACGGCTCATTCTCCATCTCCCTGCGCGCATGGGATGAAAGCTGGGCGGTTAAGGCGCATAGCCTGTGGAACCTGACCGTACAGCGCAAGTTCGACGACTTCATGAAAGCCCGCTTTAAAGCACGCTACATGAATTGGAAAGAACAGCTTGCCTGCAAACGCGCCCGCCGCGCATGGGAACGCGGCATGCCTCGTTAAAACAAACCTAGAGGTCGTCTGAAAACGGTATTTCAGACGACCTTTATCCGCAAATTGCCCCGTATCCAGCGCAAAACTTGAAGCAATGGATGGCATTGTTTCCTCAATATCGGCGCAGTGCATAAGGCAAAAATGCAACAAGTGTGAGATACAAGGCGCATATTTTTTTAAACGTCGGCGATAGCTGAAACCAATCTGTCAAAGCAGGCGGACTGACCTTGCCCCAGCCTGTTTTGCCCCATTTTTTAACCGGAGTGCATCATGCAAACACCTCTAAAATTCTTAACCGTCCTTGTTTTAACGGCATCGGCATTCTCTGCGTCCGCTCACGGCATGCATAAACATAAACCGCTGACTTTTGAAGAGCTGCCTAAAATCTGCCAGCAATACTTCACGCGCGCGGAGAATTGTTACAAAAAGGCGGGCGCCAAATCCGATTTTCAACGCAACAATACAAAATTCCTGTTCCAAGCCCTGCCTGCCGCCGATTTAACGCAGCGTGAAACCATGTGCAAAATTGCCATGGATTCGTTCGCCGACAAAACGCGCTCGCTTCATTGCGAATAAGATTTTTGCCGGAAAGATATAGCAAAGGTCGTCTGAAAACCTATTTTGTGTTTTCAGACGACCTTTTTTCAGACGACCTTAAAAGAAGTAATTCGCCAGCAGCAAACCGAATGCCAAGCTGAATGCCATGCTCAAGAGGCCGGGGATCATAAAGCTGTGGTTGAAAATGAATTTGCCGATTTTAGTCGAACCCGTGCTGTCAAAATCAATCGCCGCGATAATCGGGCCGTAGTTCGGAATGAAGAAATAGCCGTTCACCGCGACAAACGTGCCGATGATAATCGGAGCGGGAATGCCCAGCGAAATACCGATGGGGAACAGCGTTGCAACGGTCGCCCCTTGGCTGTTGACCAAGACAGACAAAACGAACAGGGCAAACGCAAAAGTCCACGGCGCGGTTTCGACCAGATGCGATACGGTTTCTTTGACTTCGGCCAGATGACCGTGCATCAATGTGTCGCCCAGCCATGCTACGCCGAATACGGCGATAACGGCGCGCATCCCCGCATGGAACACCGAGCCTTTGGTAATCGCGTTACCATTCGGTTTGCAAAGCAGGATAATCAGCGCGGCAGCGGAAAGCATGACGATTTCGATGGTGTGCGCCATGCCCATCAGTTTCGGGCCTTCTTCTGTTTGGAAGGTCGGACGCAACTCCGGTACGGCACCCATGACGACCACCAGCAATGCGGCAGCAAGGAAAATCCCGACTGAAAGTTTCGCCTCTTTGCTAACGGGCGCGTTGGAAACTTCAGCCGAATCTTTTTCGTTGGCTTTTACATATTCCGGGTCTTTCAGCAACGTCTGATAATGCGGGTCATCTTTCAACTCTTTGCCGAGCTTGTTGACGAATATGCAGGCAAGGCCGATACCTAAAATAGTTGAAGGAACCGTTACTTTCAGCACATCAGCCATCGTAATGTGTTGCGGCTCAAGGTAGGTAACGCAGGCAACGACCGCGGCCGCAATCGGGCTGGCAACGATGGCAAATTGCGACGCGATGACCGCCATCGTCAACGGGCGGGAAGGACGGATGCCGTTGCGGCGGCTGACTTCGGCAATGACGGGCAATACCGAATAAGCGACGTGTCCCGTGCCCGCCAATACGGTAAACAGATAAGTCACCATAGGCGCGATGAAAGTGATGTATTTCGGATTGCGGTGTAAAACGCGGGTAGCGATTTTAATCATGTAGTCCAAGCCGCCGCTTGCCTGCATCGATGCGGCAGCGGAAACGACCGCCATAATCATCAGCATCACGTCAATCGGCGGACTGGTCGGCTCAAGATGGAAACCGAAGGCCAAAACTGCCAGCCCGATACCGCCGAGCACGCCCAAGCCGATGCCGCCGACCTGCGCGCCGATTAAGATACACACCAGTACGATGGCGAACTGGATAAAAAACATTGTGGACATGAACACTCCATTGTTTGTAAAAAAATCTTGAAGAGGAAACGGATTAAAGCGGATATCGGCGGAAGCTGCTGTTGCATTACATCTGATATCCATATTTTTGTTTTTATTTTAAATACCAACACTTTATCCGATTAAATCGGGCGTGATTATAGAGTAAGCACTCGTTATTAACAATGTTTTACTGAAATTAAGACATCAAAGGTCGTCTGAAAACACCGAAATTCATTTTTTCAGACGACCTTTTTCAGGAAATTTGTTCAACGCAAAAATGTTTAGCGCGGTTTGCAGACAAGGCTTTATGTTCATACAAAAATCTATTTGATTTCTCTTAAACCGCCTTTCAATGAAATATCCCGCAATGCTCAATTCCCTATCCCAAGCTGCAACATCCCGATATAAATTTTCATTTTCTTGCATCCGGCCTTATCGAAATCAGCCGAAACATCCCCATAATACTGCCGTTATACCACTTCATATTTGAAAGAAAGCGATGACTGCCATCCTGATTATCCTCGGTCTGATTGCCATAGCGGTCGGCATTTTTGGCACGATTTACCCCGCCTTGCCGGGATTGGGCTTGATGTTTGTCGGCGCATGGCTGTTGGGCTACGCCGGCGACTATCAGGTTTTCGGTTCCGGCACACTCATTTTCCTTGCCGTTGTCGCCATTTTCGGCACGGCAATGGATTATGTCGCGGGCGCGCTGGGGGCAAAATATACGGGTGCGAGTAAAACCGCCGTCTGGGGAGCATTTATCGGCGGCATTGTGGGCGCATTCTTCGCCATCCCCGGCCTGCTGTTAGGCCCTCTGATTGGCGCAGCCAGCGGCGAATTCATCGCCCGCAAAGACAGTTGGCAGGCAGGCAAAGTCGGCATCGGTACGTTTATCGGCTTTATCATCGGTACGGTTGCCAAAATCGGCTGCGCACTGACCATTATGCTGACTGTCCTATCCGTATGGCTGGCTTCGTTTTTCTAAGCCATATCTTCAAAACCAAAGGTCGTCTGAAAATTCAGACGACCTTTGGTTTTTGAACGCTTATTTGTTACAGCAGGCTTTGTATTTCTTACCGCTGCCGCAAGGGCAAGGGTCGTTGCGTCCGGTTTTGTCGCCTTCGCGGCGTACCGTTTGCGGTTTGTTGATGATTGCCTGCCAATACCAATAAATATCCAGCAACACATGCGGCAGCTCGGATTCGAGCTGGGCGAGTTCTTTTTCGGTCAGGTGCAGGATGATTTCGCCGTTTCGCTCTTCATCGTAAATCCCGCCCAAGGCCATAATCGGATAGAACAAATCTTCAAATTCTTCCTGATCAACCGCCTCAAACCAATCGGTCGGAACGATATCCAAAGCATAGAGATAAGCGTTACACCAAGTATAAACATCGGGATTGGAGGCGGCATCTTCGTATAACCACAAATCGGGCAGCATTTTTTTACTGAGTTTGATGCGCAAATCCGCTGCCAAACCGATGACCAAACGCTCGATTTCGGTGCGCTCTTTGGCATCAAATAAGGATTCGTCGCCCAAAACTTCAGGCAGCCAGTCATTCGGGTTCAGCGCATCGGGACCGCTCAACAAAGCCATCATAAACGCCTGCACCTCATCGCAGCGCATGGTGTTGTGGTGTTCCGATTTGGCATCGAGCAGCTCCATCAGGCGTACGCGCGACGCTTCGTCAAATGCTTGCAATTGCATGGTTATTCCTTAATTTTAAATGGTATGTTTATAGTGGATTAACTTTAAACCAGTACGGCGTTACCTCGCCTTGTCCTGATTTAAAGTTAATCCACTATATTCTCTGAGGGGTCGTCTGAAAACGGTTTAGCCGATACGTTGGCGCATTTGCTCGAAAAGGCATACGGTTGCCGCCATGGCGACGTTTAACGACTCGGTCTGTCCCAGCATCGGGATTCTGACGCTGCCGTCGACTTTTTCCAAAATTTCCCGACTCACGCCGCTGCCTTCATTGCCGAAAACCCAAGCGCAAGGAGCATTTAAATCCAGTTGGTACAAGTCGGAAGGGTTTCGCCCGTCTAAAGCGGTCGCCCATATTTTGTCCTGATAAGCATCCAGCCACTGCGGTAGAAAAACGCGGCTGTATATGCCCAACAGAAAATGCGCCCCCATACCCGCACGCAATACTTTGGGCGACCAAATATCGACGCATTCCTTACCCAACACAATCTGCCTGATGCCCGAAGCTGCTGCGCTGCGTAAAACCGTCCCGACATTGCCCGGGTCTTGCAGCCTGTCCAACACCACGCAGTCGCCGTTTAAAGGCAAATCACCTTGCGGCGGAATCTCTATCCAAGTTATCACATCGTCAGCATCGTTCAGACTGGTGATTTTAGACAAGGCTTCGTTTCCGACCCAAGTAATACCATCTTCGTCCAAACTACTGATTAAATTTCGGATTTCAGGATGCGTGTTTTTACTTTCGGGCAAATACACTTGCTTGGGCGTGTATCCCGCCTCTAAATAGACCTGCAAAAGATGCACGCCTTCCAACACGGTTTGCCCGTATTCCCGGCGTGCTTTAGATTGTGTCAACAGCTTGGACAAATGCTTGAGCTGCTCGTTTTGCGCGGAGGTAATCAATTTCATGTGCCGCATTATATAGCGGATTCAAATAAAAAGGATACAGCTCAATACCGTCCGACTTTGTTCAACCCGCTTTTTCAGACGACCTCAAGATGCGTCCAGTCAAAAACAAAATCCCTGCCCGAATAGCTCGGGAAGGGATTTCTCTACTTGATGGAAATCTGTATCTCTATGCAGCTTAATGAACGACGGAATCCTGTTGAACCTGCGTTTCGGTTCGAACCGTAGTCTGACTCACACCTTTGTCATTCTTTGCGGATTCAGGCATTACCACGGCATCCGAAGCATTTTTGGCTGTCGGATTGGCGGCTACGGGTACGATATTTTCCTGTTGGTTTTTAGTTTCAACAGCTTTTTCAGCAACCATGCCTGAAGAGTCGCCCTTCACTTGCGGACCGAATTGCCATACGGCCACGGCAACCGCTGCCACGCTGGCGGCGACGGCGAAGGATTTGAAGAAGGAACTGTTCGCAGCCTGTACTTCCTTAACAACAGGCATCACAGCGGCAACTTCGGCTTCATGACGCTGTTTGTGTTCTTCGCTGATTTCCGCAAGCGTAGCGGTAAATGCCGCGCTTTGCATGAAATCCGCATCACGCCCTGTCCCTTCTTTATAGCGCATGCAATCGCCTAACAGATGGTACTCGTACCACGCTTCGGCAGCGGCATCGTCGGACAACAGACGGTCAAGCATTTCTTCGCTTACTTGGTCTCCATCCATCAGTATGGAAACATATTCTCTTGTTGTATCCATAGTTGTTACCATTTTTTTACCACCTTTGATTTTCAGAGGTTTCCAGCAGCGGCCTCAAATCTTTTGCTATTACTTCCCGCGCCCTGAAAATACGGGAGCGGACCGTTCCTATCGGACAATCCATAATTTTGGCTATTTCCTCGTAAGACAAACCGTCCATTTCCCGCAGGGTAATGGCTTTGCGTAAGTCTTCGGGCAAATGCGAAATTGTTGATTCGACTGTTTGCAGGATTTCCCGATTGATCATTTCAGCTTCCGGCGTATGGTAATCCGCAATCTGATCCGATAAATCCAAAATATCCCCGTCTTCGTTAGCAGCCTCTGCACTGACGAACGGCTGCTTTCCTGATGTTACTAAGAAATTCTTGGCTGTATTGATGGCAATCCGGTACAACCAAGTATAAAAAGCACTCTCACCCCGGAAATTCGGCAAGGCCCGATAAGCCCTAATCATTGCCTCTTGAGCCACATCATTGACTTCGTGTTCGTCTTTGACAAAACGGGAAATCAATCGAATGAGCCGACGCTGATATTTGGACATCAGCAACTCGAATGCTTTTTGTTCGCCCTTCTGCGCGCGCTCTACCAAGGCCTGATCAATCTGGCGATCATTCATATCTTACCTTTTATAATAACTGCATTATAAGCTATAAAATAGTAAAGCGTGCCGTGCCAGTTAAAGACAACTGCCGCCGTATTTAGTTCCATTTATATCTCAAAAATTTTCCGTAAACCGGTAAAAAACCGTCAAACCCTTGAAAATCGTGGCTTACCGTAAGGTTAACAATAGCAATGCAGTTTCCGTCAGTATTTGTGATAATCGGCCAGCATTTTCTGACGAACGGTACGATATGGTTTTCTTGCAACACTTTCTTAACGTTTTTATACAAAAAACCTACATTCATCATATCATCACTGCCCGCCGTCCGAATGATTCCTTCTTCTTCCAAGACCGATTCGGGCAATCCGTTGCGGTGCGGCACTAGAAAAAATCCGTTTTCTTGGAGAATATCTTTCAGACGACCTCTGACTTCTTTTCCCTTTATCCAATCCGCGTCTGCAAACTGGCTTTGTTTCAATATAAATAAAAAATCCCGGTATAAACATACCGATGTTTCGCCGAACTGCCATTGTGCAGTTTCTGCTTCCAACAGTATCCGCGCGAAATCCGCCAGCTTTCTCGGAGAACTTTCCACAATCCCATTCTCCTTAAAAAAACGCCAAAGAATCCGGCTGCGGCGTGCTTCGCTGAATGTCTGCCAACGGCTGACTTGGAAACGCCCGCTTTGACAAACCGTCTGATAATCCGCATCGACAACTTCGTCCAAAATCGCCAAATCTGTTTGTAACGAACGGATGTTGGCACAAACATGACGGTCGAAATTCGGAATGCGCTCCCGCCAAACCGGCAACGCCTCGTAACGCATCCAATTCCTTAAAAAAGCTGTATCGGCGTTACTTTCATCTTCGATGTTCGGCAGATTGCAGGCAGCGGCGTAGCTTTCCAATTCTTTTCGGGAAAACGTCAGCAGCGGCCGCCAAATTTGTGTTTCCTCATCCAGCTTGCGCCATGGCGGCATAGCGGCAAGTGCTTTGATACCGCCGCCGCGAACCGCCGCGAGCATGAATGTTTCAATTTGGTCATCCTGATGGTGCGCCAACGCGATGATGCCGGAGGGGTCGTCTGAAAACGCCTGATAACGCGCTTTCCGTGCGGCGGCTTCGATTCCCAAGCCGTCTTTTTTGACTTCAACTTTTACGCTTCTGAACGGCACATTCCATTCTTGGCATAAGCGTGTGCAAAACCCCAGCCAGTCATCCGCATTGCGGCTCAATCCGTGATGAACGTGCAAAGCGTGTACGTCCAATCCAAGCTCTTCCCGCAAACACGCGAGCATATGCAGCAACACCACCGAATCCAAACCACCGCTCAATCCGACCGTTACCGTACAACCATCAGGAAGCGAACGCGCCGAAAGACGCAAGGTTTCCAACAAACTGCGGCATTGAGGCGGAAGGTTTTCAGACGACGTCGGGTTCATATGGCGTAATCTATGCTGTCGGCAAGGCAAGTTCTTAGAAATGAAAAAGCAGGCAGGGGGGGCTTCTGCCTGCTTTTCTACACATTAATTGTTTACTTATCCGTAAACTTACCGTAAGCCATAATCCGGTCGAAACGGCGCGCCAGTAAGTCCGCCATCGGCATATTTTGCGCTTCGTGCAATTGGGTTTCCAACACCGTTTTGACGTTTTTCATGGTCGTTTCAAAGTCTCGGTGCGCCCCACCCAAAGGTTCGCTGATCACGCTGTCAATCAAATCCAATTCTTGCAGGCGTTTGGCGGTAATGCCCAAGGCTTGCGCGGCATCTGCCGCTTTTTCAGCGGTTTTCCACAGAATGGAAGCGCAACCTTCCGGAGAGATAACCGAGTAAGTCGAATATTGCAGCATATTGACGTAATCGCCGACCGCAATCGCCAGCGCGCCACCGGAACCACCCTCGCCGATAATGGTACACAAAACCGGCACACGCAGGCGGGTCAATTCGTATAGGTTGCGTCCGATGGCTTCGGACTGACCGCGCTCTTCCGCGCCGATGCCCGGATACGCGCCCGGCGTATCGACAAAAGTCATCACGGGAATATTGAATTTCTCGGCGGTCTGCATCAGGCGCAACGCTTTACGGTAGCCTTCAGGGCGCGGCATACCGAAATTGCGGCGGATTTTTTCTTTGGTGTCACGGCCTTTTTGATGGCCGATAACCATCACGCTTTGTCCGTTGAAGCGCGCCAAACCGCCGACGATGGCATGGTCGTCTGAATAATGGCGGTCGCCGTGCAACTCTTCAAAATCGGTGAAAATGGCTTGGATGTAATCTAAGGTGTAAGGACGTTGGGGATGGCGTGAAACCTGCGAAATCTGAGCGGGCGTCAGCTTGTTGAAAATCGATTTTGTCAGGTCGTTGCTTTTCTTCTGCAATCTGGCGATTTCATCGGAAATATCGACGGCGGATTCGCCCTGCACAAAGCGCAACTCTTCGATTTTATTGGTTAATTCAGCGATGGGTTGTTCAAAATCCAAAAAAACTGGTTTCATAGGGTGAAGCTCTCGGTAGGGACGCTGCCGCTATCATACGCCAATCAGGCATATTTGGCAGCATTTCTCATGGAGGATATGCCGTGCAAAACGGCAGATAATCGGGCGGATGCCTTTTCAGACGACCTTTTACGGATGATATAGTATATCTGCACTAAACAAATGAAGTGCCGTATCTTATGATAAACTTCCATTCAGTTCAATCATTTCAAACAGGCTATGAAAAACGAACACGACACTACGGCGATGCGGCTCGACAAATGGCTTTGGGCCGCGCGCTTTTTCAAAACCCGCGCGCTGGCTCAAAAACATATCGAATTGGGCAGGGTTCAGGTCAACGGCGCCAAAGTCAAAAACAGCAAAAACATCAGCGCAGGCGACATCATCGACCTGACGCTCAATTCACTGCCTTACAAAATCAAAGTATTGGCACTCAACCACCAGCGCCGCCCCGCCCCCGAAGCGCGTCAGCTTTATGAAGAAGACATGAAAACCGCCGCCGAACGCGAAGCGCAGAAACAACTCGACCAAGCAAGCCGCATCAGCGCGGCGTATCCCGACGGCAGACCGACCAAACGCGACCGCCGCCAACTCGACCGCATGAAGCGCGACAGCTGGTAGTGTTTTATTAAATCCGTTTCATTTGCCGAAATCCCTACCTGCTACCTGCATCTGCCATGCGTGCGCGCCAACCGCGCAGCATGGGGTTTTGTGGAGCAGCAGCGCGACCATTTCTATTTGGATTTGGGACTGGATTTTCCCGCCATTCAAAGCGAATGGGACTGCGTGTTCCGCGCCTACTGCCTGCCTAGCGACCTGCAATAGGGCGATGATGAGACCGAAGAACATTTTTTGTGACATCCTGAGCGCCATGTTAATGATGCTTTACCTACCCGCATACGCGCTGGCACAACCGCAGTCCACCATAATGGAACAAAATCATGCTACTGCCTGAAGCCGCCTGCCCCAAAACGATAAACAACGCACCGAACTGCTGCAAAAATATTTTTCAACAGCCACATCGCCGATGCGCGACGCAGGCTGTTAAAGGGCATTGACATACTGTATTTCGTATTGGATAAGGGCAACCATGCTAAACGCCTCCCTCTGTGCACTGATAGATGAAATCACCACACAGCCCCACACCGATGAAACGAAACAGCAAAACGCGTAGGTCGTGCAAGCATTTTACTGCGAAATAGTGGACTTCCTGTAATCGGTTCTGCCGCAAATGTCTTACCCCTTTCAGCTTAATCCAGCCAAAACAAGCCGCAAACAAGTTTAATCCCCTTCTGATTCCTTTAAACCGTATAACCATCCGAACATGAAAAAAGCCCTTGTTATCATCATTATCATACATGGCATATTTTTGATTTTTTTATTTAAGTTTAATTTCTGGATGTTTGACAGCATGAGCCGGACGTTTACACCGCTTTCTTTTGCCTCTTTGGAGCTGTACGGCAAAATATTGTCGGGCATCCGGATATCATGAAATACCGCCGACTGCATGCGGAAGGCGTTCCGCTTTATATTCCCAATACGGACACGTCCACGCAAGCCGAGCAGGCGGAATTGGCCGAATATTTTTTAAACACAATAACGACCAAAGCAACCGAATTGCGCAGCGGTCAAGAGGGCAAATCGGCGGCGGATGATGAAGCTGGCCAGGATTATTACCGCTTTGTCATCATCTCGTTTATCAGCCTAATCGCGTCCTTATTCTTTATCGGCATCAATGTCGGCCTGATTTTGATAGAAATAAGCCGTTATTGGTTTAATGAAAAACAGCTTAAACTGATACGGTTGGGATTATTTGCATTATTCATTGCCCTGCCGTTCATGGTGGGTACTCACCATTTTGAAATGGAGAGCATCATCGGCGCCATTGTAAACTGGGGCTATTTTTACCAAACCATACTGGCCGCTATTTTTACGGCGTAAATGCAAAAAACGGCAGAAAAAACGCTGATGTTTCAGGCAGCCTGCACGATACGGAACAAAAATGCACGACCTGTTTTACTGCAACCTTGTGGGCGACGATACCGGACGCTGCCTTACCCTTGCCGCCGCGCTCCAAAACGCGCCTGACTTTGTGTTGCAGGAACAAATTTTCGCGCCCGAAGCCGATATTTTCTGCTTTGTGTTCCTGCCCGTACAAAAATCCTTCCGCTTCAAATGTGATTTTGTTTATGGGCAGACCATCAACAGCGGCGAATATTGGACATTGGGTGAGGCGGCAAAGCTGCAAAACGCCGTGAATCAAATTGCAGGCCCGCTGTTCCAAACGAAATGAAAACAGAATACGGCAATATCCCAAAAGCAGCCTGCACCCAACCGACTACCCAAACCGTGAAACCCCTAAACCTAAATTTGTCGCATGAAATGCCGGCGGCGGCTCATGCGCCGAAATCTGGCGCACATTCGACAGACGTGTACAATAACGAAATCGAAACTTGGCATTTTACCGATGCGCAAGTCACCTACAACCATACGGCTTCGACAATAGTCCGCTGCAAGACCTCGATGCGCAGCAGAACGGATATATTTGAAACTCCGCCAAAAACAAGTCATCCATTTTTATAGTGGATTAACTTTAAACCAGTACGGCGTTGCCTTGCCTTGCCGTACTATCTGTACTGTCTACGGCTTCGTCGTCTTGTCCTGATTTAAAGTTAATCCACTATATTATTATTTCACGCAACTGACTTGACGGTTTTACCCGTCCGTTGTGTTGAGACTCCTACCTGAAACCGCCGATTTCCGTAAAGTTGAAACGCATCAGAATCAGGTATAATCCATCCCTATTTCATTTTCAGACGACCTTGAGCTATTTAAGGATATCCCCATGAGCAAGAAACGCGTCCTCACAGGCGTAACCACCACCGGCATCCCGCATCTGGGCAACTACGTCGGCGCCATCCGCCCTGCCGTCCGCGCGGCGCAAAACCCCGATACCGAATCCTTCCTCTTCCTCGCCGACTACCACGGCATCATCAAATGCCACGAGCCGGAGATGATCCACCAATCCACCCAGGCCGTTGCCGCCACCTGGCTTGCCTGCGGACTCGACCCCGAGCGCACCACCTTCTACCGCCAAAGCGACATTCCCGAAGTGATGGAATTGAACTGGATTCTGACCTGTATTACCGCCAAAGGCCTGATGAACCGCGCCCATGCCTACAAAGCCGCCGTGCAGGCAAACGTCGAAAACAATCAGGAAGACCCCGACCACGGCGTAGAAATGGGCCTGTACAGCTACCCCATCCTGATGACCGCCGACATCCTCATGTTCAACGCCAACGAAGTCCCCGTCGGCCGCGACCAAATCCAACACGTCGAAATGGCGCGCGACATTGCCGGCCGCTTCAACCACCGCTTCAAAGAAGTCTTCACCCTGCCCGAAGTGAAAATCGACGAAAACGTCGAACTCTTGGTCGGCTTGGACGGACGCAAAATGTCCAAATCCTACGGCAACACCATTCCGCTTTGGGAAAACGACAAGAAAACCCAAAAATCGGTCAACAAAATCATCACCAACATGAAAGAGCCGGGCGAGCCGAAGCAGCCCGACGAAAGCCCCTTGTTTGAAATCTACAAAGCCTTTTCCACGCCGTCTGAAACCGCAGCATTCACGCAAATGCTTGCCGAAGGCTTGGCATGGGGCGAAGCCAAAAAGCTCTTGGCCGCCAAAATCAACGCCGAACTGGCAGAACCGCGCGAACGCTACAACGCGCTGACCGCCAATCCTTCGCAAATCGAAGACATCCTGCAAGCAGGTGCCGCCAAAGCGCGCAAAGAAGCACGCGAACTGCTGGACCAAGTACGCGACGCCGTCGGCATCCGCCCATTGAAGTAAATCTCAAAAGGTCGTCTGAAAAAGCAGTCCGCTATTTTCAGACGACCTTTTCCTGTTTAAAACAAGGAATATCCGATGAAAGCCTTTCCGATTCTCTTATCCGCCCTCCTGCTCGCCGCCTGCGGCAAATCCGAAGCTCCTGCCGAGCCCGCCCAAAATGCCGCCGAAGCCGCGCCCAAACCCGCGTTTAAAGTCAAATACATCGACAACAATGCCATCGCAGGCTTGGATTTAGGTCAAAGCAGCGAAGGCAAAACCAATGACGGCAAAAAACAAATCAGCTATCCGATTAACGGCTTGTCCGAACAAAACGTCATCCAACTGATCGGCAACCACCCCAACGATTTAGAAGTCATCAGCGGCAAATGTATGGAAACCGGCGACAAAGGCGAGCCTTTGGGCTGGACTGAAAACGGCAAATGCCATGCCTTGTTTGCCAAACTGGTCGGCAACATCGCCGAAGACAGCGGCAAACTGACAAGCTACCTCCTCTCCCATGCCGCCCTGCAACCGTATCAGGCAGGCAAAAGCGGCTATGCCGCCGTTCAAAACGGCCGCTACATCCTCGAACTCGACAGCGAAGGAATGTTCTACTTCCGCCGCCGCCACTATTGACCGAGCGGGTGCCACCCATGACCGTACACACCTTAATCCGCGCCCTGCCTAAAGCCGAATTGCACGTCCATATCGAAGGCACGTTCGAGCCGGAATTGATGTTCGCCATCGCCGAGCGCAACGGCGTTTCCATTCCCTATGCGGATGTGGACGCCGTGCGCCGTGCTTACGATTTTCACAACCTGCAATCCTTCCTCGATATTTACTACGCAGCAGCGGCGGTCTTGCTCCACGAGCAGGATTTTTATGACCTGACCACAGCCTACTTCGTCCGTTGCCGCGAGGACAACGTCGTCCACACCGAAATCTTCTTCGACCCGCAAACCCATACCGCGCGCGGCGTACCGTTTGAAACCGTCATCAACGGCATTACCCGCGCCCGTCTGGAAGCGCAGGAAAAATGGGGCATTTCCAGCAGGCTGATTATGTGTTTCCTTAGGCATTTGAGCGAAGAATCCGCGTTTGAAACGCTTGCCCAAGCGCAGCCTTTCAGACGACATATCGACGGCATCGGACTGGATTCGGGCGAACTCGGCAACCCGCCCTCGAAATTCGAGCGCGTCTTCGCCCAAGCCCGCGCGCAAGGTTTTCCCGCCGTCGCCCATGCCGGTGAAGAAGGCCCGCCCGAATACGTTTGGGAAGCGTTGGATTTGCTGAAAGTCGTCCGCATCGACCACGGCGTACGTTCCGAAGAAGACGAACCCCTTATGCAGCGCCTGATTGCCGAGCAAATGCCCCTGACCGTCTGCCCCTTGAGCAACCTCAAACTCAAAGTCGTCGGCGACCTGTCCCGGCACAACCTGCGCCGTATGCTTGAGCGCGGCGTATTGGTTACCGTCAATTCAGACGACCCCGCCTACTTCGGCGGCTATCTCAACCAAAACTTCATCGAACTTGCTGACGCATTGGATTTGAATGAAACAGACATCCGCACCTTGTGTAAAAACTCGTTCAAAGCCTCGTTTTTAAACGAGGAAGAAAAAGCAAAACGGTACGCCGAAATCGACGGCATCCATGTTTAGACACAAAGCCGACCTGAAAAACAATCCGGTCGGCTTTGTTTTTATCTAAAAATGCAAATCCTCTAACCACAGTCAATTCCCTACCAAACCACTCAACTATCCGCCCGAAATCTGTTAAAATACCGACCTATCCTAATAAATACAGCATCAAAAGGCACACAATCATGGCTCTTTTGCAGATTTCCGAACCCGGCATGTCCGCCGCTCCGCATCAACACCGCCTCGCCGTCGGCATCGACTTGGGTACGACCAACAGCCTGGTTGCCACCGTCCGCAGCGGCAGCCCGGTCTGTCTGACCGATATGAACGGGCGTACCACCCTGCCCTCTGTCGTCCGCTACGGCGAAGGCGATGCCGTCGAAGTCGGCAAAGCCGCCCTTGCCGCCCAAAAAACCGACCCGCTGAACACCATCAGCTCCGCCAAACGCCTTATCGGTCGCACGCTTGCCGACCTCGCGCAGGACGCGCAATACCTGCCCTACCGTTTCACGCCCAACGAGCGCGTGGTCGAGCTGAACACCCGCCAAGGTGCCAAAACGCCTATTGAAGTGTCGTCTGAAATCCTCAAGGCCCTCAAATCGCGTGCCGAAGAAACTTTAGGCGGCGATTTGGTCGGCGCCGTCATTACCGTTCCCGCCTATTTCGACGATGCCCAACGCCAAGCCACCAAAGATGCCGCGCGTTTGGCAGGCTTGAATGTATTGCGCCTGCTCAACGAACCGACCGCCGCTGCGATTGCCTACGGGCTGGACAACGCCTCTGAAGGTACGTTTGTCGTTTACGACTTGGGCGGCGGCACATTCGACGTCTCCGTATTGCAACTGACCAAAGGACTGTTTGAAGTCAAAGCCACCGGCGGCAATAGCGCATTGGGCGGCGATGACTTCGACCACCGCCTGTTCTGCCACCTGCTCGAACAAAACGACCTTTCCAAACTCAACGAGCGCGACAGCCAGCTTCTGCTTTCCCTTGTCCGCGCCGCCAAAGAACAACTAACCAACAAAACCGAAGCCGTCGTCGAAGCCACGCTTTCAGACGGCCGCAAAATCCATACCGTCATTACCCGCCAAGAATTTCACCACCTGACGCAAAATCTGGTGCAAAAAACCATAGAGCCGGTCAAACAGGCACTGAAAGACGCGGGCGTGACCAAAGCCGACATCAAAGGCGTGATTATGGTCGGCGGTTCCACCCGTATGCTGCACGTCCAACAAGCGGTCGCCACCTTCTTCGGACAAACCCCGCTGAACAACCTCAACCCCGACGAAGTGGTCGCACTCGGTGCCGCCATACAGGCAAACGTCCTTGCCGGCAACA